>Ga0070728_10000768_pt1 | contig 56672 bp, 49 predicted proteins | sample tdDd471_FD_66723 | JGI IMG/M metagenome (GOLD analysis project Ga0070728, IMG submission 66723) | Marine sediment microbial communities from the Atlantic coast under amendment with organic carbon and nitrate - tdDd47.1 | ecosystem: Environmental > Aquatic > Marine > Coastal > Sediment | place... | reverse complement strand
GGAGTTGAGTATTTAGGTAGCTTTTTAGATGACAAGGAGTTTACAGACTATAAACAATCATTTACTAGGTTTAAAAATGGACTAGACTTTTTTAAAAATAGTTGGTATAAGAATAATAAAGAATTCTTATTTAAGCAGTTTAGAGGTACTCTTGTTCACCAATATCGAAATGGCTCAAGTTTAATACTTACTTCAAATTGTGTTCACAATGCACCATTATCCGATCATCTTAAGAAAACTGAAAATGGAATTATAGTATTAATAGTAGAACAATTATATATTGATTTTAAAGAAGCTTGTTTAAGGTTTAGAAATACTTTAATGAAAGAACACTCATATAATACTGATAAACTAAACCTAGATTACGTTCAAATAATATCATATAAAAGTAAAACAGATAATATTTCATATGAGGCAACAGCTTCATTGTTTGGTAATAATGGTGAATTATTATGAGGTTAAACTGACCAACATCATTTTTCAATTGTAACATAAGTTACTTTTTAAGTAGCACACTACACTTACTTTAGCCTACAAATTAATAGGTATGAAAAAGGTGTTATTTATTTTAGGTGTGTCTTTGTTGGCACAACTTGGGTTTTCACAAGGCAATTTTAATTACGATGTATTGCTTGAGCCAATTAGTGTTCCTAATCTGCAAGGCTTACATTCGTATGCCTTTGCTCAACACAATGGCAAATGGCTTTTAATAGGCGGCAGAAAAGATGGAGTACATGCTCGTCAGCCTTTTGCAGCATTTCCTCAAAGTCAAAATAATACCACTATTTATGTAGTAGATGTAAATGCTAAACAAATTTGGTCAGCATCTTTATCCACTTTGCCAACAGGTATTCAGGAGCAGCTTCAATCTACCAATATGAACTTTTATCAAGACGGAGATTCGCTATATATTATTGGTGGTTATGCTTATTCTGCCACTGCAACCGGTCATATTACCTTTGCTAATTTAACATCTGTAAATGTTTCGGGTGTTATTAATGCAATTGTAAATAATACTGCTATTACTCCTTATTTTAAGCAAATTACGGATAATAATTTTGCGGTTACAGGCGGTCAATTAGGAAAAATAGGAAACACATTTTATTTAGTGGGCGGACATCGTTTTGACGGACAATACAATCCTATGGGGCACCCAACCTACACTCAAACTTACACCAATCAAATCAGAAAATTTACCATTAATAATAGCGGTTCTCAGCTCAGCTATTCAAATTATTCAGCAATTACGGATGCTGTTCATTTAAGAAGAAGAGATTATAATTTATTACCGCAAATTTTCCCTAACGGCACAGAAGGTTATACTATTTCTTCAGGTGTTTTTCAATCTACCGTAAACTTGCCTTTTCTTTATCCGGTAGATATTACTGCTAGCGGCTATGTGCCTCATACTGGTTTTAATCAATACTTAAGTAATTATCATAGTGCTAAAGCTTGTTTGTATGATAGTGTGGATAATAATATGCACTCAATTTTCTTTGGTGGAATTAGCCAATATTATTATCAAAACGGAACATTAATTCAAGATAATCAGGTGCCATTTGTAAAAACCATTAGCCGATTAACCAGATTGGCCGATAGTACATTATTGGAGTTTCAAATGCCGGTGGAAATGCCAGCTTTAAAGGGAGCAAGTGCCGAATTTATTCCAAATGAAAATTTACCGCATTACAGCAATGAGGTAATTAAGCTAAGTGCCATTAATCAAGACACTATTTTAATTGGTCACATTTTTGGCGGAATTTCAAGCCCAAGTCTTAATCCGTTTAGCGCTAATCAAACCAGCACAACTTCAGCCGATACTACTATTTATGCTGTAAAACTGATTAAAAATACTACCGTAGGAGAGTTTAAGATTAATGGAAACAATCCTTATAAATTTGAAATTTTCCCTAACCCTACCAATAAGGAAGTAAATCTTACTTATAACTTAGACAAAAATGTAGAGGTTCATTATTTAATTTCAAATACATTGGGACAGCTTATAAGTAAAGGAAAGTTTGAAACAGCTCAAATAGGAGAGAATATTCAGCAATTAGAGTTAGGCGAAAACATTGGTGCTCAGCTATTATTTATAACCTTGGTTTTTGATAGTAAATACTTTGTGACCAAAAAAATTACTAAAAAATAGAAATAAAACAATTACTTTTGGCTTTAACAATGAAAAGAGTTACCGCCATATTTTTTGTCTTTATTTTTCTGTTGCAATTAGCGGTTAGTTTTTCTTATGTAATATGGTATGAGGTAAACAAAACCTATGTAGCTACCGAACTATGTGAGAATACAGATAAACCCGAACTTCATTGTGATGGAAAGTGTTACCTGAAAAAGAAGTTATCGCCCGTTAAAGAAGATGCTACAAAAGAGCAAAGTGCCGATACCATTTCTTTTCAGCTATTCTTTTTTAATGATGTTGCTGATATTAGCTTTTATTCTGGCTTTGATGTATTAGAAAGTGGTTTTTTATCTAAAGAAACGATTCATATTTCTTTTGGCTTAGCACAGCCTCCCGAGTTGATGGTTTAGTCTAAAACAAACCACTCAAAAATTACTTAAACTTTTTTAATGAAACATATACTATTGATATTGTTGTTTTTCGCAGCAATAAATCCTTCAAATGCTTGTGATATCTGTAATGGCGGACAAGATAACCTCATTGGTTTTTTGCCTAATCCAACCAAGCATTTAATAGGGTTAAAATATAGCTACAACAGTTATAGTGTTACACACCCTGTATTATCGGAGTTTTGGGAGCCGGAAGTTTCTTCTCAGTATTTCCATTCGGTTAAGTTAATGGCAAGATTTAAATTGTTTAAGCAATTTATGCTCAGCGGTAGCTTGCCCTACCACTTTCGTTCCTGGAAAGAAAATATAGCAACACATCGGTTAAGTGGTATTGGAGATGCTCAATTAATGGCTAACTATTCTAAAGTTGTTTATTTAGACTCAACCATGTCAAACAAACTTGTGTTTATAGTGGGTGCCGGTGCAAAATTACCAACAGGTGAGTGGACTAGTGTGGCTGAAGGCGGAGATTTAATGCCAAGAGGTTTTCAGTTGGGAAGCGGCTCTTATGATTTTTTAACCAGTGCAAGTGTTTTACTAAAATTGAACAAATGGGGTATCAATAATGAAAGTTCTTATCAAGCGACTTCAGCCAATGCTCATGGATATAAGTTTGGAAATTCATTTCAAAACCAATTGGTGTTTTTTAGAACATTAGAGCTAAATAACACTAAGTTTATTCCTCAACTTGGCGGAGTGTATTTTATGAATGAAAAAGATGATGAGAATACTCGTTATTCATGGACTGTTGAAGAGTCTGGAGGAAACTATTTTGGCTCCGTTTTAGGTATGGACGTTAATTACAAAGTTATTTTATTTGGCGTAAACTATACAATTCCGATAAGTCAAAATCTTTCGGAAGGATATTTGGAAAACACTCAAAAATTGAATGTAAAACTTACTTACTTATTTTAATAATGCAGATGAAAAATAATATGTTAAAATTTACTATGCTGCTTTTTATGGCTGCATTAACTATGTTAGCTTGTAAGAAAAAGGAAGGTTGTACCGACCCTGCTGCGCCCAACTATGATGCAGAAGCAAAAAAATCTTGTAAAGATTGTTGTGATGACCACATTCATGGTACTCCTGTTCAAGATACTGCTTCAATTAATTTAACTAGCCCAACAGCCGGAGCAACCTATGGTAATGCCGATACGGTTTATATTACTGCTTCCATTACAAGGTCAAAAGAAATGCACGGTTATGAATATACGTTGAAAAAAGTAAGCGATCAGTCGGTAGTTACTTCCGGAAGTAATCAAAGTCATTCTAAGAGTTACTCCATCAATAGTTATTGGGTAAATAATCTTACGGCACATACCGAAATGGAGTTGATATTAACCGTTTTTCTTGACCATGACCATAGCACTGACCAAATAGTTAAACGAACAATACATTGTAATCCTTAATGGGTTTTAGTAATACACACCTATAAGTGTTACTATTCCAATAATAAAGATTAGGATTAAGGAGTAAAGCTTAAATCTTTCTTGTGATATTTTGGTTAAAACTCTTTTTCCGATATAGGTGCCAACAAATCCTATTAAAAAAAGAAAGGGAATATAAATCAGTTCACTTTTCTGAATATATCCATTGAAAAAATAGACCACTGTTCTGCTAAAATCTACACCAAAATCTATAAAAGCAGAAGTGGCTATGAATACACTTTTTTCTAAATTGAAAGCAGCCATTGTCAGTCCTCTAACTGCACCACCTGTTCCTAAAAACCCTGCCAAGAAACCGGATAAAACTCCACCTACAACTGCCTCTTTATTGCCATCATTTATTTTTAGTTTGGGCTTTACAATGAATAATAAACTCAATGAAATCAAGAAAATACTCAGGCTGAGTTCTAATATTTTAGAATCGAAATAATGCGTTAATATTCCGCCAATTATAACAAACACTATTGCCGGAATGCCCATGTACATAATAAGCCTTTTGTTTATTCCTTTTCTGAACAAACCTATTTTACTAAGATTGCTAGATAAATGAAAAAGCGCTGTTAAACCTAAAACCGTTTGAAAATCAAAATAAAAATTAGCAATGGGAACAAAAAAAACGGAAGATCCAAATCCTCCGATTGTTCCAATAATCTCTGCCAATAAAGCGAGAAGAAGAAAGCCAATGTTTACGATATTATTCAACTATTTCTTTTGGATAGGTGTTTCTGGTATTAATGGAATTGTTCCTATTCCTGCTCTTTGATAATTAGGTTTTACCAATTTCATTTCATCAATTAAATGAGTTGCTCCAGCATATTTATCAATAATAAACAATACATATCTGATATCGCAAGTAATGTTTCTGCACATATCAGGGTCGTACATAATATCGCTCATGGTTCCTTCCCAGTTTCTATCAAAATTACAACCTAGTAAGTTGCCGTAAGCATCAATTACCGGGCTTCCTGAATTACCACCTGTAGTATGATTGGATCCTGTAAAGCAAACCCTTAATTCACCGTCAACGGCATATTGCCCATAATCTTTGTTTTTGTGTAGTTCTAAAATTTTTGCAGGCAAATCAAATTCTTCATCTCCGGGAACATATTTTTCTATTACACCGTCAAGTGTAGTGTAGTTTAAGTATTTTACTCCGTCTCTTGGCTCGTAGTCATCTACTTTTCCGTAAGTTACTCTTAGTGTACTGTTAGCGTCAGGGTAAAGCCTTTTATTAGGATAAATAGCCATTATAGCCTCTAAATATTTTCTATTTAATATTTCCAGCTTTACTTCTTTATTTTCAATGCTTGGCTTTACGTTATTATTGTAATTGTCAAAGCAACTGTTCATGGTTTGCCAAGCCATGTCGGTTTTAAGTTTTTTTACTGTTTTTAGATTTAAATTATCTATTAAATCATTCATTTTTTCAGGGCTTGAAAAAGCAGATTTATCATAAAGTTTGTTTGCATAGGCTGCATAACTCCCTTTATATTTGGTTTGCACGGTATTAAAAAAGCTAGGTTCAAGGCTGTTGAAATCATTATCGTATTTGGTAAACAAGGCAATAAATAATTTTTTATCGGTGGGTAAATGATAATCTTTAAAATGTGCTTTTACATGACGTTTTAAATCTTCTTTATCACTTTCAGTTAATTCATTACCAGCATCAAGTTTTCCAACGGCATCTCTAAATCTGCTGGCAAAACGAATAATTTCAACAGAGCGCCAGCAAACTTCAACAAAATAATTATACGCTAATTCATATTGCTCACTTTCTTTATACGTTTTTTCAAACTCAGGCAAAAGAATTTCATATTCTTCTTTCCACTCTTTGTTAGAGTTAATTTTTTCTAAGAAATCTGCTTCTCGCTCTTTTTTTACTTCTACTCCGTTTATCCTATGAATACCTCTGTTTTCTCCTTGCCATTTTTTCCAGTAATTAGCAGTTCCTGCGTGTTTAGCTGCATATTTTATTCTTACTTCATCATCCGTCATCATATCTTCCCACATAATATCCAGCGCGATATCTCTTATCGCTATGTTGGCAGGATTAATAACGTTTACAATTTGGTCAACGGCAAATGAAGTTAAGTATTCTTGTGTTCGTCCAGGAAAACCATAAACCATAGTAAAGTCTCCTTTTTCTCCACCAGTAAGCGAGATGGGAAAGAAATGTTTTGGTTTGTAAGGAACATTATCTGGTGAATATTCTGCCGGTTTGTTGTTTTTATCGGCATAAATTCTAAAAAGTGAAAAGTCGCCTGTATGTCTTGGCCACATCCAGTTATCCGTATCACCTCCAAATTTACCTATTGATGAAGGAGGTGCACCCACTAAACGAATGTCTTTAAATGTTTCTGTTACGAATAAATAATATTCATTACCTGCAAAGAAAGGTCTAATGTAGGCATCGTAGTGTGTGTCTTTCGTTGAATTAGAAACCACTTTTTTAGAATTTTCAACTATTTTCATATAGCGAGCACCTTCATCCATATTATCACTAACTCCTGCCAATACTTGCTTAGTAACATTTTCAATTCTAACAATGAAAGTGGCGGTTAATCCTTCGTTAGGTAATTCATCAGCTTTTTTCATTGCCCAAAAACCATTGGTTAATAAGTCATTCTTTACAGAGCTGTGTTTTTGAATTTGCCCGAATCCGCAGTGGTGATTGGTTAGTAATAAACCCTCACCCGAAATAACTTCACCCGTACAGAATCCGCCAAAAGAAACAATAGCATCTTTAAGACTACCTTTTTCTACTGAGTATAAATCTTCGGCCGTTAATTTTAATCCCATCTTTTGCATTTCAGCCTCATTTAATTGTCCTAACAATAAAGGAATCCACATTCCTTCGGTAGCAAATGTTCCTGTGATTAAATAAAATATTGAAATAATAATCAATCCTGCTTTTTTCATCTTCATCAATTTTTAAGTCCTACAAAGATAAAATAACAAAAAGACTACGTTTTCCGCTCATCACATTCTTTAAAAAGTGTTAGCTTTGTTCTATAAAATATTAATAATGACGGCTTCTGATCAAATATTACAACTGGCTGATTTACAAAAGCAAATTGAAGGAATAATTGGTAGTGACGCTACTCAGGTAATTTTCGATTATCATGAAAAAGAGGGGTTAGTGTCTTTAGATGTAATTACCGTAAACCCTAGGCATAGACAATCGTTTCTTTTCCATTCAGTTGAAGGAACCAATAAACTGGATGCTTTACAAAAAATGTTAGTGTATGTAAAGACATATAAAGAAAAAGAGAATTCATATACCATTCAATGGTGCTTGAGGGGCGAAGAAGATTTGCAGACATCTTATTTTCGCTCAAAAAACATTTTAGAAGCTATCAATAAACTTCAATATGGAAGGGAGCCAAATTCCATACAAATATTTAGTGTGGTGCTAAACCCAATTTCTTAATGTCTAAAACAAAAATTCAAATTCGCTTTTCGGATATTGATGTGATGGGGCATGTGAATAATGCCATCTATTTACACTACTTTGAACAAGCTAGAATGGAGTTTTTTTCTCAGTTTATTCACAAAGATTGGGATTGGTACAAAAACGGACTTTTATTAGCCAAAAATGAAGTTGAATACTTTTTTCCTGTGGGGCTTAATGATGAAATTTATGTTGAAACCAATTGCACTAAAATTGGTAACAAGAGTTTTGAACTAGAATATAGTTTGTTTAAAGGAGATAAACTTTGCTGTACAGGAAAATCTACACTGGTTTGTTATGATTATAACGCAAAAGAAACCATTAATATACCCAATGAATGGTTGGTGCACTTAAATACGTTAAAAGCAGTTTAGTTTTAAATTTTGTTGCTCATTATTTACTATGGGTGACAGTTTTTTTAATCAGCCGGATTGTTTTTTTATTGTATCATTTTTCTGATGTATCTGAGGAATCCTTTTCTGAGATAGTATATGCCATTATTATTGGGTTTAAGTTAGATTTTTCAGCGGCAGTTTATTTTTCAGCAATGCCTTTTTTACTGATTTTCATGTTGTATGTGTTCAGATTGTCTGTTGTTAAAAAACTACTGCTTGCGTATTACTTTATTGTTGGTTTTGGGTTAGGATTATTAATTTTTTCTGAATTAGAACTCTACTCAGCCTGGGGATATAAAATGCATTATAAAGTGTTAAAGCATTTATCCAATCCTTCTGAAGTTATAGGAACAGCTAGCTTTATGCAAATTGTTTTTGGTTTTGTTGGTGCACTTATTTATGGCGGTGGGCTATTAATTATATCAAACAAAATTTCAGAGTTTACAAGTAAGTTTAATTGGAAACAGGCTTTAGTTTATATTACGCTTATTCCCGTTATTTTATTCATTGCATTAAGAGGAGGATTGAATCAAATTCCTGTACAGGTGGGAGATGTATTTTACTCTAAAAACAATACACTTAATTATGCCGCAACTAATTCGGTATGGTATTTCGGGCATAGTATTTTAGAAAACACGAGTGATATTGATGAAGCTAAATATCAATTTTATACTGAAGAGGAAGCGAAATCTATCATTAATGATATTTATAACTGTTCAGATGATAGTATTGAGTCTCCCTTAAAATCTAATCGTCCAAATGTTGTTTACATTATTTTAGAAAGCTGGACTGCAGACTTGATTGAAGTTTTGGGCGGAGAAAAAGGAGTAACACCCTTTTTTAATTCCTTATCAGAGGAAGGGATTTTATTTACCAATTTTTATGCAAGCGGAGAGCGCTCAGACCAAGGTATTGCCACCATTTTAAGTGGATTTCCTGCACAGCCGGCTACTTCTATAATTAGTCAAACTTCAAAATATGAAAAGCTTCCATGTATTAACAGAGATTTAAGAGAAGAGGGGTATTCTTCTTTGTTTGTGTTTGGTGGACAGTTGAACTATGGAAATATTAAGAGCTATTTGGTGTACAACCAATTTGACAAACTAGTTGAAGAAAGTGATTTTGAGTCCGAAGATAATTTGCATGGAAAATTGGGCTGGCAAGATGAAGTTGTGTTCCCAAGGTTTTTAAACGAAATAAACAGTTTAAAACAACCATTTTTTGCTAATGCATTCACACTTTCTACTCATGAACCATTTGATATTCCTAAAAAAGATTTTATTGATTGGCAAGGAGAATTTCCTGATTATATAAACGCTGCTTATTATGCGGATAGCTGTCTAAAGCTTTTTTTTGAACAAGCTAAAAAGCAAAAGTGGTATCAAAATGCGTTATTTGTTTTGGTATCCGATCATGGTCATCATTCTCATAAAAAACATGACTTTTTTTCTCCTGAATATCGAAAAATTCCTTTGTTGCTGGTCGGAGATGCAATAAAAGATAAATTGAAAGGAGTGAAGATTGATGTTCCTAAATCTCAATCGGATATTTCTGCATCAATACTTAGTTTTATGGGAATGGAAAATTCTCAATATACCTACAGCAAAAACCTTTTAGATACTACGTGTAACCCATTTGCCTACTATAGCCACATTAATGGGTTTGGTTGGATTGAAGAGGATGGATATGCAGTTTATAATATTTTAACAGAAAATTGCCTACACTCCTCAAGTGAGCAATTTGAAAAGAAAAATGCTCAAAAAGGCAAAGCTTATTTACAAGTTTTAATGGATGATTATTTTAAAAAATGATTGACTTTATTTAATCTGATAGTGCTTTCAATTAATAATAATACCAGTAATGGAATAAAATAAATAAGATTAGCTGAAAAGTTTTCTAAGGCTACATAAAACCAGCCAAAATCAATTTTGGTATCGGAAGAATTAAGAAAAGCAAAGATTGTTAATCCAATAAATAGTAAAGCTAAAGCAAACCAAATGCCTTGAGGAATAATAGGTTTGTATTTCTCCTTAACTTCCAGTTGATTGCTAATATGCTGAATGGTTTTACTGGTAAAATTGGCAGGCGCCTTTTTCGCTATTATTGATTTCATTAAATCATCAAATTCTTGTTCCATAATCAGCTGTTTATTTGCATGGTTAAAAATACTTCTTTTAATTTTTCTCTGCTTCGCATGAGCTTTACTTTTACATTTGACTCAGTTAAATCGGTTATTTCAGCTACCTCTTTAACGGACTTTTCATCTAAATAATACAAAGAAACAATTATTCTATCTTCTTCACTTAACTTATTAAGTGCGTTGTTTACAGCTAGTTCTTTTTCTGCTTTGTCACTGTATTCATGAATCGGCTGATAATTGTTGTTAAGTTCGACAGTATTATTTTTTCTACTTTTCTTTAAATTTAGTGCAGAGTAGTAGGCTATTTTATATAGCCAGGTAGAGAACTTAGATTCATTTTTAAAACTATTCAGTTTGTTGAAAGCCTTTAAAAAGCTGTCTTGTGCACATTCTTCGGCATCTTGTTCATTACCCAATACCTGAAAAGATATGGAGTAAACCATATCTTTATACAGGTCAACAATTGTTACAAAACTGCTGGTTTTCCCTGCTAATACATCTTGTATAGCCTGTTGTTCGCTCAAGCTTTATTGGCGTTATTTTTTTTATCTATTAAATAAAATATAACTAATCCTACACCGCCAAAAAGAAATGCCATAGATATAAGGGCTAGTACATTGTTCATTCCTAAATATTTGTGAAGCAAAAACCCTACAAATAGACCGAAAGCAGCTCCAATGAATAACAAGCCATTTTTTAAAGATTTATTTCCACTGGCATCTACTTCTTTTCCTTCGTTAGGATTCATCCCTTTTTCTATCATTGCCATTTTTTCTCTGTTTGCAGCAACTCTATTTATGTAAACAATACCAAAAGCCATTGCAAATGCGCCAAGTGGTACTAAAATTCCTATCATTTCTTCCATTTTTTATTTTTTATTGGTTTATGCTAATTAGACACCTCTCTCTATCAATCGGTTACAAAGTACTGAAATATTTTTTTGAACTATAATTTAACTTATTGGTTTTCAATTTAATATTTTTAACCTTTAATCATAAAAAATTAAGATATGGAATATAGGAGATTAGGAAAAAGTGGGCTTCAACTAAGTGAGCTCTCATTAGGGAGTTGGTTGACTTTTGGTAAGCAAATTGGAAATGGTATTGCTGAAGATTTAATGAAGTTGGCGTATGATAATGGTGTGAATTTTTTTGATAACGCAGAGATATACTCTAGAGGTGAGTCAGAGAAAGTAATGGGTAAAATTTTAAAGAAAATGAAATGGGATAGAGATACCTATACTGTTTCCAGTAAAGTGTTTTTTGGGTATCAAGGATTGGTGGACTCTAAGCCAACGCAAAAGGGTTTACATAGAAAGCATGTGGTAGAGGCTTGTGAGCAAGCTTTGAAAAGATTACAAGTAGATTATTTAGACCTTTATTTTTGCCATAGACCTGATAAGCAAACACCAATTGAGGAGACCGTTTGGACGATGCATAACCTAATTACCCAAGGAAAAGTTTTATACTGGGGAACTTCAGAGTGGAGTGCGCAAGAAATTATGGAAGCCCACATGGTTGCTAAACAATATCATTTAATTGCGCCAACAATGGAACAACCTCAATATAATATGGTTACCCGTGATAAGGTAGAATTGGAATTTTCTCAGATATATAAAACAGTCGGCTTAGGAACCACCATTTGGTCGCCTTTGGCTTCCGGATTACTTACCGGAAAGTATAATCAAAAGAAGCAACCAAAGGATACCAGACTTGGTATGGAAGGCCTAGAATGGCTAAGAGATAAAACATTGGTGAAAGAAAATTTGAAAAAAGTTGAGAAGCTTGAAAAAATGGCAAAAGAATTAAAAATAAGCTTACCTGTTTTAGCAATTGCCTGGTGTCTTAAAAATGAAAATGTTTCTACAGTAATGCTTGGCGCAAGCAAAGCAAGCCAACTAAAAGAAAACTTTAAGGCGATTGACGCAAAAACAAAACTAACAGAAGACGTAATGCAAAAGATAGAGAAGATATTAGATAATAAACCTATTGCACCTACTTTTTAAACATAAAAAAAGCCCTCCGCTATGCGGAAGGCTTTCTTGTAATATCTAACTATTACCTTAAATCAATTACTTCCACATCAGGGTGTTTAGTGGTATCAAATGCAAACTTACTGTCTTCCATAGCTTTGTTGGCTTCAAACTTATTGATAGAATAAGTATAAGTCGAACCATCTTTACCTTTAATCATAATTTTATTGATAACCATTTCAGTTTTGTCAATTGAAAGCCTTACAGTGTGGTAGGGTTTTTCTGCCGGTTTTTTAGGGTAAAGATTGATTAACTCATAGGTTTTTCCATTTTTTTCAAGGGTTTTAATGTGTTTGTAATTAAAACCTGTTTCGTAAATGGTGAATATTTTATTTGGGTCTATATAATCTTCAGTACTTTCTCCTTCAGCCGGAACATCAGAAATCTGAACCTCTTTTGCATCCTTCATATATGTCCAAATAGTTTTTCCGTCACAGATGATTTCCTGTCCGCCAAGAGATAAGTAATATTTTTCTCCCTTAGAATAGATAAAGCCTTTTTGTGTTTCAGAAACTTTTTCAGCTTCATTTTCAAGGCTAAATTCAAACTCAGCATAAATGGTTTTATGTGCTTTTGTTTTTTTGCTTAATTCATCCAGAATTGCTTTTGCCTTAGTGTCTTCCTGTGCGTAAGTATTAGCGGTAAATAAACCAATTAAACCTACTATCAATCCAATTTTTTTCATTTTACAAAGATGTTAAATTATTCAATTCCCGAAAGGTCTTTCAAAAACTGTTCCAAAGATAATTCATCTGCAATTAATACTTGCCTTGCTTTACTTCCCTCAAATGGACCAACTATTCCGGCTGCTTCTAACTGGTCTATTATTCTTCCTGCTCGGTTATACCCTAGCTTTAGTTTTCTTTGAATTAAAGATGTAGAACCTTGTTGAGCTTGTACAATTACTTTTGCGGCTTCTTCAAACAAAGCATCTCTTTCATCTAAATTTACTTCGCCTGCAGAAGAGCTGCCGCCTTCTGGGGTATATTCAGGTAATAAATGCGCACTAGAGTAAGCTCTTTGCGAACCAATAAATTCACAAATTTCTTCAACCTCAGGAGTGTCAACAAATGCGCATTGTACTCTTGTTAAATCACTTCCTTGAGAAATTAATAAATCTCCTCTACCTATTAACTGTTCAGCACCACCGCTGTCTAAAATAGTTCTTGAATCTATTTGAGAGGTAACTCTAAAGGCAATTCTACCAGGGAAGTTTGCTTTAATTACACCAGTAATAATATTAGCTGATGGTCTTTGTGTGGCAATAATTAAATGAATTCCGATAGCTCTGGCAAGCTGTGCTAAACGGCAAATGGGTGTTTCTACTTCTCTTCCGGCAGTCATAATTAAGTCAGCAAACTCATCCACAACCAGCACAATATAGGGTAAAAAACGATGACCCTTTTCAGGATTTAATTTTCTAGCTATAAATTTTGCATTATACTCTTTAATATTACGAACCATTGCATTTTTTAGTAATTCATACCGCTCATCCATTTCAATACATAGTGAATTAAGCGTATTAATTACTTTTTGATTATCTGTAATGATGGCTTCCTCCGTATCAGGTAATTTTGCTAAAAAATGTCGTTCTATTTTATTGTAAAGCGTAAGTTCTACTTTTTTCGGGTCAACTAATACAAACTTAAGTTGAGATGGGTGTTTTTTGTAAACCAAAGATGTTAGAATTGCATTTAACCCAACAGATTTACCTTGACCCGTTGCTCCGGCCATCAATAAGTGTGGCATTTTAGTTAAATCAAATACAAAGTTTTCGTTTGAAATGGTTTTACCAATTACAACAGGCAATTCCATTTTTGCATTCTGAAATTTTTCTGATGCAATTACTGACCGCATGGAAACAATTTGCGGGTCTTGGTTAGGAACTTCGATACCTATTGTTCCTTTACCCGGAATTGGGGCAATAATTCTAATACCTAATGCAGATAGACTTAAAGCAATATCGTCTTCAAGATTTTTTATTTTAGAAATTCGAACTCCCGGAGCAGGTACAATTTCATATAACGTAACAGTTGGGCCAATAGTGGCTTTAATCTTTTCTATCTTGATATTATAATTCTCAAGTGTGCCAACAATTTTATTTTTATTTTCTTCAAGTTCTTCTTTGTTGATGCTGACGTCTTGATTCCCATAGTCTTTTAGTAAGTCAATGTGTGGAAATTGATAAGACGATAAATCCAATGTAGGGTCATACTCTCCAAACTCTTCCACTTTGCTGTTCAGTTCATCATCCGAAAGAATTTTTTCTTTATCCTCAACTTTTTCTACGGAAAAACCGATTCCTTTTTCATCTACTTCATCAATTTCGATTGGCTCTTCTTCTATTTTTTCTTTAGGTTCTTCAACAACATCTTCTTCTTTTGGGTCATCTTCAGTTGATAATTCTAATGGCTCTTCATTTTCAACTATAGTATTTTTTAATTTCTCAACGTCTTCATTGGTTTCTTCTTCTATTTCTACTTCGTCAGATTTAAATAAGTTTTTTATGTTTTCAATATTCAAGCTAAAGGTTACTATAGCATATATACTTGCTGTAAATATTAATATTGCTCCTGTGCCTACATTCCCTGCAAAACTTACCAGCCAATTATTAATGTGATAGCCAAAAGCACCACCTAAAATAGGGTTTAGAGTGGAAAAGAACCCTAATGCTACCGACCACCAAATAATGTGAAAAAAGCTGTGCTTATAGGTTTTAATGATTGGTAAAAATGAAACTCTGATAGATAATGCCGCTCCGGTAATTAAAAATAACAGGACAAATAAAAATGAAATTATTCCAAACCATTTATAAATAAATTGGTGAGCTAAGGCCGCACCTAATTTTCCTAACCAGTTTTCTACCACTATCGAACTATCAAAAAAGTATTCAGTAAAAGAGTAGGCAAGTTTATCCTGGTCGTTTTGCCATGTAAACAGATAAGAAATAAAAGATATCAACAAGAAAAAAGAAAACAGAACTAAAAACAACCCCAAAAACTGTAAGAATTTCCCGCCTTTAATATCCCATTTAGGAATAGTAAAGAAGCTACCTTCTTTCTTTTCTTTCTTGGTTTCGGCTGCTTTGTACTTATTCTTGGCCATAATTTTGAAACGGCAATTAATCTTCAAAAGTATAAATCATTAATATTAGAATAGTGCTTGAGATAAAAGGTTTTCAACAATATTGGGCGAATAAAACAAAATCAACAATCTATCGTTATCAAAATTGGTACAATACTTGAATTTTGATGAATTATACTATTACATTTGTTTAATGCTTATAAGAATAGCTGCTATATTACTATTATCTGCTTCCTTTTGCTTTGCGCAGCAAGACACTATTAATATTGCCGATAAGTCAGGGAAAAAACAAGGAAAATGGATGAAGTTTTACAAAAATGGCAACCTCAGATATGTAGGTCATTTTCAAAATGATATTCCTGTCGGTAAGTTTTATTACTATTATGAAGACGGAAAGCCCCAAGGTTTAATTACCCATAAAAACGCTGATGTTTCTTATGCTTTGCTTTTTCATTATAATGGAAACCCTATGGCTCAAGGTAAGTATGTACACCAAAAAAAGGACAGTACCTGGGAATATTACAGCTACCATCAGGGTATAGTAGTTTCCAGAGAAAACTATAAAGGCGGAAAACTTTATGGTAAATCATTTATTTATTACCCTAATGGCAAAGTTTACCAAGAGAAAAACTATGATAATGATTTGGAAAATGGTGAAGTGCTTCAGTTTTATGAAAATGGTAAACCCAAAATGAAAGCGAATTACTCAAATGCTTTTTTAACTGGTCAGGCTCTTTATTACTATGAATCAGGGGGTATTTATATAAAGGGAAATTATGAAAAAGACTATAAACATGGTCTTTGGATTTACTATGATACAAAAGGAAATGTTACTAATCGGGAGATGTATGAAAAAGGAATGTGTAAAGATTGTAAGGAAGAGTTAATAAATGACGATCCTAAGGATTGGATTAAAAAAGACTGGCTAGATGTTGAGGATATGACAAAAACAAATTTAAAAGACTAATTATTAGTAAATTTACGCTATGAGAATATTTTATTTACTCCTTTTAATAATTGCATTTTCATCATGTAAGAAAAAGGAACCGGGACAACCCGTTTCCAGTCCATCATTGGGGTATAATTATTTTCCGCTTCGTACTTTAGATTTTAGGGTGTATGATGTAGATTCAATAATATATAATGACTTTACTCAAACAATAGATACTTTCCATTATGAAATAAAAGAGAAAGTAGATATTAACTTTACTGATGGAGAAGGAAACTCAGCATTTAAAATTGTACGATTTATAAAGTACACCGACACTACTGACTACGTAGCGGTGGATAATTGGTCAGCAAACTTTACAGCAAACACTTGCGAAAGAATTGAAGAAAACATTCGTTATGTAAAACTGAATTTACCTCCAAGTAATGGAAAGGAGTGGGATGGAAATGCTAAAAATTCGTTAGATACTTGGAAGTATAAATACAAGGACATACATACTGCAAAAACTTTTGGTGCATATAGTTTTGATAGTACAATTACCGTTATTCAGCATGATGATGAAAACAAAATTTTAACACAAAGAATTTATGCTGAAGAGCAATATGCAAAACATATCGGCTTATATTATAGAAAATATACTAACTTAAAAAAGACTTACGATTCTCAATCAGGAACATACAAGGCTACCAGTGGTTTTGATATGGAAATGCGTTTAAAAAGTCATTACGTTCAATGAAGCGGACAATATTTGTTTTATTGTTTTCCTTTCTAACTACTATCAGTTTTTCCCAAACGGTTTATAAATGGCGTGTTTATTTAAAAGATAAAAATGGCTCGGCTTATAGCGTATCTAACCCAACACAATATTTATCTCAGCGCTCAATAGATAGAAGAGAAAAACAAGGAATTTCTATTGATAATACTGACTTACCGGTTAATTCAGTTTATGTTTCACAAATTTTATCTACTGGAGTTACTTATATCTGCAAATCGAAATGGCTAAATACAGTTGTTGTGGAAGGAGATTCTACTCAAATGTTAGCCATTAAAAATAAATCTTTTGTATCGTCAGTAAAAATGGTTTACAACCCTAATCCCGGAAGATTTACAGAAAACAGAAAGTTTGAAGAAGAGTCCAATTATACAAGTACCGAAACAGACTATGGAGTAGCCAACTATCAAATTGAAATGCTTAACGGCAAGTTTCTTCATAATGCAGGATATAAGGGAGAAGGAATGTTAATAGCTGTTATGGATGCGGGTTTTCCTGAGGTAAATACACAAGCCGCATTTAAACATTTATGGGATAATAATAGAGTAGTAGCTTATTGGGATTTTGTAGATAGAGATAATTCAATATTTGAAGGAAGTAGTCATGGATTGAATGTAGCTTCTACAATGGCGGCAAAGTCAGGTGATTTGTTTACCGGAACGGCTCCCGAAGCAAGCTATATGTTTTTTAGAACAGAAGATGCGCCAACGGAAAATTTAGTGGAAGAAGATTATTGGGTAGCTGCAGCTGAAATGGCTGACAGCATTGGTGCAGATATTTTTAATACCTCATTAGGTTATACCACTTTTGACGACACATTGATGAATTTTAACTACTCTGACATGGACGGGAATACTGCTTTCATTACTAGAGGAGCAGACATGGCAGCAAAAAAAGGAATTATAGCTGTAAATAGTGCCGGAAATTCAGGCTCATCTCCATGGTATTATATTGGCGCACCTGCAGACGGTGACAGTGTTTTTGCTATTGGTGCTGTGGGAATTGATGAAACTGCAGCTCCGTTCACTTCTAAAGGGCCAACATATAGTGGTAAACAAAAACCAAATGTTAGTGCGTTAGGCTGGGGTAGTGCTATACTTGTTAATGGAGGAGGAGCGGTGTATGGTAATGGAACTTCATTTAGTTCACCAATTATGGCGGGAATGGTAGCTTGTTTTTGGCAAGCCTTTCCAGAATTAAATAATTATGAAGTCATGAGAGCTATTGAGTCCTGCTCACATTTATATCCAAATCCTGATTATAATATTGGCTATGGAATTCCTGATTTTTCTAAATGTTTTTTAGAGCAATGGCAAATAAAACTAGAGAACAACGAAGACCAAATAGTCCGTTATTTTCCTAATCCATTTTCCGATAAGCTTTCACTCATATATTACTCAACCGAAGAAGAACAGATTTATGTTGATTTAATGGATGTTACCAATAAAGTAATAGTTACTCAAAACAGAGGCGTAGGAAAAGACTCTTACAACTTTATTTCTTTTAATAATTTAGCTAACCTTGAAGATGGTATTTACTTTTTAAGAGTAAGGACTTCAAAAAGTAAGTTTGTGAAGAAAGTAGTGAAAATGGTCGAGTAGATAATCTTAAATTCTACCTAAAATACCTTCACTAATGTTCACAATATGGTCACCAATTCTTTCTATACTACCGTATAAGTCTTTATAGAATAAACCACTTTTAAAGCTGTACTCACCACTTTCGGTTTTTTCAATATGGTCTTTTCTAATTAAATTTCTGAGTGAATTTATTTCAGATTCTGTTTTGTTTACTTTGGCCAAATCAATAGAAATATAATCTGAATTTAGATTGGTAAGCATTAAATTGTATGCTTTATCAATAAGGTCAAATAACTGTAGGATATAATCTCTCTGTTCCGGAGTAAACCATACTTTTTCTTGATTTTTCTTTTCAATGGTTAAGGATAACTGATAATTGATGTCGCCTATACGTTCCATATTTGCGATAATTCTTATCATTCCTCTTATTTCTTTAGAGGTACTCTCTGATAAATTATTTTGCGCAACTTTAGTTAAATAATCTGCAATTTCAGCTTCAACTCTATCGGTAATATCTTCGTATTTTTTTATTCTGGAAAGCAGAATTTCAAACTCTTTTTTATCATGAGTAGTCATAAGAGTTTTTACAAATCCTGTTTGTTTTTTGATAATATTTCCAAATTTTGAAACTTCCTTTTTAGCCTCAAGGATTGCCAATTCAGGTGTTGAAAGTAATCCTGTACTAATGTATTCAAGGTGATATTCTTCATCTATTCTTCCTTTTGAAGGAACAAGTTTGACAGCTACTTTAACTAGAATGGGAACAAACCAAATAAGAAGTAAAACATTTGAAAGATTAAAGGCGGTATGAAAATAAGAAAGAGCATAAGGAACCATCTCAGCGTTTTCATAAGCATCTCCGTTCCCCATAACATTCATGGAAAATTCATTAATCATATCTCTGAATGGAGAAAAAATAAATATCATCCATGTTACCCCAATTATATTAAACATGGAGTGGATTTTAGCAGATCGTTTTGCATGAACATTTGCAGGAATAGAGGCTATTTCAGCAGTAATGGTAGTTCCGATGTTTTCACCCAAAATCATAGCGGCAGCCATATCAAACCCAATCCAGCCTTGTGAGCACATCACTAAGGTAAGTGTCATTGCTGCACTAGAAGATTGAACCGTAATCGTTAATAAAGTTCCGACCAATATAAAGAGTAAGACACTCCATATTCCCATATCGGTGTAGTCTGATAGAAAAGCTAAAATGTCAGGATTACTTTTTAAGTCAGGAACTGCATCTTTTAAAAAGCTAAGTCCTAAAAATAGAATTGAAAATCCAATGATAAATTCTGCCCAATATTTTACTTTATTATTTTTTGAGAAAAGCATTGGAACTCCAAATGCCATTAAAGGAAGTGAAAGAGCAGCAATTTTAACTTTGAATCCTAAATAGGTTACTAACCAGCCTGTAATGGTAGTACCGATGTTAGCACCCATCATAATTCCTGCAGATTGAACTAATGTTAACAGGCCAGCATTTACGAAACCAACTGTCATAACAGTTGTTGCAGAAGATGATTGAAGTAAGGCTGTAACAGAAAATCCAGACAGAACACCGAAATATCTATTCTTAGTCATTCCTCTAAGAATATTTCTGAGACCGTCACCGGCTGCTTTTTGAATTCCTTCACTCATTATCTTCATTCCAAAAATGAAGAAAGCAAGTGCTCCTAATAACTCTATTAAATCTAAAATTCCAAAATTCATATTATCTAGTTAACCTGATTTTTTTGATGTTTTAAAACTTTTGCTTCTAAATAAAAAATAACTTCTTCTGATATATTTTTGCAAAGATCACCAACTCTTTCTAATTTCCTAATAATAGATAATAAATACATGTACTCGTATGTTTTAGAGGTATTTGCTTTAATAAAAACAGCAGTTTTTTTAGGAGCTTCAATGTTTATTTCATTCATGGTTTGGTCTATCAAGAAAGTTTCTCTTGATAAATTTGTGTCTTCCTTTAAAAATGCTCTCATAGATAAATCTATCATCATTAAAGCAGTGTCAAACATTTCTTCAAATCTAATTTCTTTTAACTCTTTTTCCGAAAACGATTCGTTCACCTGCAGGATGTATTTGGCAATTCCGTCAGCATGATCGCCCATTCTTTCAAGGTCTGAATTAATTTTAATACTGGCTAAAATAAATCGTAAATCAATAGCTACAGGTTGATATAGTGCTAAAATGTTTTCACAGGCTCTATCAATTTCTAACTCCATGTTATTCACCATTTTTTCTTTTACCCTTATTTCTTCGGCAATAGCTTTATCTTGTGTTAAAAAGGCTGTTTTACATTCGGTTAACTGATGTTTAACTAGTAGCATTAAGTCTTTCATCTTTTCTTTTAGTGAAAGAATATCTGAACTGAAGTTATTTTTCATGACGGTAAATTAGAAAATAAATATAATTAATTAAGAGTTTATCCAAACCTACCGGTTATGTAGTTTTGAGTTTTCTCTTGTTTTGGTTTTGTGAAAATATTTTTTGTAGAATCGTACTCTATGAGTTCTCCCATATAGAAAAATGCAGTCATATCACTAATTCTAGCAGCTTGTTGCATGTTGTGAGTAACAATAACTATGGTGTATTGCTTTTTGAGCTCAAACAATAGCTCTTCAATTTTAGCGGTAGAAATCGGGTCTAATGCTGATGTGGGCTCATCCATTAATATTACCGATGGTTCTACAGCTAATGTTCTGGCAATACAAAGTCTTTGTTGTTGTCCACCGGATAACGCTAAAGCTCCTTTTTTTAGATTGTCTTTTACTTCATCCCATAAAGCAACTTGTTTTAAGCTTAACTCCACTCTTTCTTCAATAAACTTTTTGTCTTTAACACCTTGAATTCTTATGCCATAAGCCACATTATCGAAAATTGATTTGGGAAACGGATTTGGCTTTTGAAATACCATTCCAACTTGTTTTCTTAACTCTTCAACTACAACATTTTTCCAATATATTTTTTTATTGTCAATAAGAATTTCGCCCTTCATTTTAAAGCCGTCAATGTAGTCGTTCATTCTATTTAAACACCTTAAAAATGTTGATTTTCCACAGCCGGATGGCCCGATAAAAGCAGTAACTGAATTTTCGTAAATATTCATGTTTATATCTTTCAGCGCTTTAAATTCACTGTAAAAAACATCAATATTTCTCGCTTCAATTTTTATGTTTTTAGATAAATTATCTATCTCCGTAATTGATGCTTTGTTGTTTTCTTTTATATCGGTTGTTGTCATTACCATTTAACTTTTTTCTGCCATCTATTTCTTAAATAAACTGCTATGCCATTCATTACAAATGTAATGGAAAGTAAGATTAAAATAGCAGCAGCAGCATTAACTATAAATCCGTGTTGAGGTCTTGAAACCCAATTGAATATTTGTATCGGAAGTACTGTAAATTCATCCATAGGTGATTTTGCCACAAATGGAACATACGCAAGCGCTCCAACGACAATTAATGGAGCTGTTTCACCAATTGCTCTTGATATGGAAAGTATAACACCGGTTAAAATTCCACCCATTGAAGCAGGTAATATTTGTGACCATATTGCTTGCCATTTAGTAGCACCTAATGCAAAAGCAGCTTCTTTAATTGATTTTGGTACAGCTTTGATTGCCTCTCTTGTAGAAACAATTATAATAGGCAAAATTAGCAATGATAATGTAAAACTTCCGGCTAGTAAACTTCCACCTAATCCCATAATTCTGACAAAAATCTCTAACCCTAATAATCCATAGATAATGGAAGGCACACCGGCAAGATTGGCAATGTTAATTTCTAAAATGTTTGAAAGCCAGCCTTTTTTAGCGTATTCTTCTAAATATATTCCTGCACCAACTCCCAAAGGAAAAGCAACTAGTGTGGTTAATCCTAAAATCCATAAAGTTCCTGTCCAGGCGGTTAATATTCCGGCTTTTTCCGGTTTTCTAGATGGAAGACTTTCTAAAAAATCAAAACTTAATCTTGAAATACCATCAGCAAAAATATTTCCAATAAAAATACAAAGTATAACTACCCCAAAGAGAGTTGCAAGAATTCCAAATATTAGAAATGTCTTGTCAATAAGTCTATTTTTTGTAGCATTAGTCATACTTTTCCTGATATTTTTTCTTGATGTAAAAACTAATGTTGTTTAAAATAAAAGTGAATACGAAAAGTGTTATTCCGGCAGCAAAGATGGTTTTGTATTCTAATGAGCCATGCGGCACATCTCCCATACTAACTTGAACTATGTAAGCTGTTATGGTTTCAATAGGAACTGTTGGGTCTAAGGTTAATCTTGGTTGCTGACCTGCGGCAATAGCTACAATCATAGTTTCGCCAATAGCTCTGGATAAAGCGAGAATTATTGAAACAACAATTCCGGAAGATGCAGCCGGCACTGTTACTTTAAATGCAGTTTGAAATCTTGTTGATCCCATTCCATACGCAGCTTCTCTTAGTGATTTTGGAACAGCATAAAGCGCATCTTCACTTAAAGAAGAAATGAATGGAATAATCATTATGCCCATTACTATACCTGCTGAAAGTGAGTTAAACCCTGATATCTCGGGAAAGAATTTTTGTAGAAAGGGGCTAACAACCAAAAGAGCAAAAAAGCCATATACAACTGTAGGCACAGCGGCTAGTACTTCTAAGAGTGGTTTGAATATTTTTCTAAAACTTTTTGGTGCATACTCACTAAGATAAATGGCAATGGTTAAACCTATCGGCAGTGCCACTGAAATGGCAATAAATGTAGTGAGTAGTGTTCCGCATACTAACGGAAGAATTCCAAAATGTTTATCCGCAAAAAGCGGTGTCCATTCTTTATCAGTAAGAAAGTCAATAATTGAAACTTCCTGAAAGAAACCTACGGCTTCTACAAGCAATACAAGAATGATTGAAATTGTTGTAAAAACAGTGATTGCTGCACATAAGAACAGCAATCTCTCTATAATATATTCTCTGGTTTTATTCATTTAATATCAATACAGTATGATATTATTTAGTAGAATTTGAACCAGCCAAGAATGAGTTGAATTTTTCTTTCTGTTTGTTAATTTCAGTTTCAGGTAGAGGAATGTAACCTACTTCTTCAGAAATGGAAGCAACATTATCTAAATAAAAATTTACAAACGCTTTTACTTCTTCTCTTTCTGCAGACTTATTTGAAACATAAATAAATATTGGTCTGGATAATGGAGCATAGCTTCCATTTGCAACAGTTTCCATTGTAGGTAAAACACTTCCGGAGCCATTGTTTACACCAACCAACTTTAATTTATCTTTATTTTCTTCATAATAGGCCAACCCAAAAAAACCTAATGCAAATTTGTCTGAGGATATACCTTGAACTAATACGTTATCATCTTCACTTGCGGTATAATCTCCTCTGCTAGCACCGCTTTCTCCAACAATTGCCTCCGTGAAATAATCGTAAGTACCTGATGCGGTTCCTGCGCCAAATAAATGAATTTCTTCTGCAGGCCACTCAGGTCTTATTTGATTCCATTTCATTATTGTTCCTTGGGCTGCAGGTTCCCATATTTTTTTAAGTTCCTCAATAGTAATGTCGGTTAACCAATCATTTTGAGGATTTACTAATACTGCAAGCCCATCATAAGCTACCGAAAGTTCTATGTAACTAATTCCGTTTTCTTTACACTGTTCTGCTTCACTATCTTTGATTGAACGAGAAGCATCATTAATGTCTATTTCATTTCTTACAAACTTTTTGAAGCCACCACCCGTGCCTGATACACCAACAGTAACTTTAACTTCAGGGGCTTCAGCTCTAAATTCTTCGGCTATTGCTTCAGTTATTGGATAAACAGTGCTTGAACCGTCTATTTGAATTTGCCCTGAAAGAACATTTTCATTGTTTGAATTTTCATCATTTGATTTCTGACCTCCACAAGCGAATAATGAAATTAGCAGGGAAGAAAAAAGAAGAGCTTTAATTGTTTGCATTTATTTTCGTTTAAAATTTATGCAAAGTTAGACCAAGTTGTCATCGATTGAAATTACCAATATTAAGTTTATGTTAATTCTATGTTAATTAGATTAATGGCTATAAAATCAATGGTTTAATCATAATTATCATGATTTTTTAATTCTAATATTAACATTATGTTATCCTTTTATTTTTGATAGGTTAACAGAAGGTTGAAGTTATACTTTTGCCAGCACAAAAAACCACAAAAAACAATATTATGAAAAAAGGAATACTTGTTATTACTACATTAATTAGCATTTCAAGTGTGTTTTCTCAAAATACAATTAACGATAAATTTGGTAAAGGGTTCAATTTTACAGCAAAAGACTCTTCATTTTCTATGAGAGCTGCAATGAGATTTCAAACTTTATATATTGTAGAATCACCAATTGTAAATGATGAAATTGACTTTGACCAATCGTCTTCTAACTTTTTGATTAGAAGGTCTAGGTTAAAGTTTGATGGGTTTGCATACACCACTAAGTTAGAATATAAAATAGAGTTAGGTTTATCTAATAGAGATATAAGTAACATTAGTTCTGAAACTAGAAATACTCCAGGAATTGTAATGGACGCATTGTTAAAGTGGGAGTTTGCTAAAAACTTTGAGTTATGGCTTGGGCAAACTAAGTTACCTAGTAACCGAGAGCGTGTTATCTCATCTGCAGCATTGCAATTAGTTGATCGTAGTATTGTAAATAGCGCTTATAATATTGATCGTGATATTGGTTTTCAATTAAGACATAAAACTGAAGTTGGGAAAATGATATTCAAAGAAATTTTTGCTTTTTCTCAAGGAGAGGGAAGAAACGTGACGGAAGGAAATTTAGGAGGCTATGACTATACAGGAAGAATAGAATGGTTGCCAATGGGTGAGTTTGCAAGTAAGGGTGATTATGTAGGTAGCGCTATAAAAAGGGAAGAAAAGCCAAAATTGGCATTAGGCTTAACGTATGATTATAATGATAGAGCAGCTAAAGAAAGAGGTCAGTTAGGAGGATATGTGAAAGATAAAGTTTCTGTTAGTGAAGATGACTATCACTCACTTTACTCTGTAATGGCAGATTTGATGTTTAAATACCAAGGATGGTCTGTAATGGCAGAATATGTTGATAAAGATGCTACTAATGGCTCTGTATTAAAAGATACGTTGGGTAATAGTTTTACTTACAGAACGGGAATGGGATTAAACATACAAAGTGGCTATATGTTTAAAAACAATGTTGAAATAGCCGCAAGGTATAGTGTGGTTGAGCCAAGAAAAGATACAAAGCGAGCTGATGTAAGACAATATACTTTAGGAGTTTCTAAATTCTTTGTCGGGCATGATTTAAAAGTGCAGACAGACGTTTCCTACACAGAACAAAAAGCTCAGGGAGGAGCAGTGTATTATGGAGATGAAGTGATGTTTAGATTGCAAGTAGATTTACATTTTTAAATAGTTATTACTGATAGTTTTCTGGGAAGCTGAAAGGCTTCCCTTTCTTATTTTATTAAATACTTTTTGGGAATTATTGCCCCATTCGCATTACTTGTCCACATCACACTTACTATCCACCAACGGTTATCTTTGTATATCAATTGCAAAGCATTAATTCCTTTTTCTTCATGGTCGTTTTGCTTTGCATAGTAACTCTGAAAAACTTGAGCAATGCCATTGTATTCATCTACAGTTTTAGAGATTTCTTTTTCCATAAAACCATTTTTTTCATATCCCGGTCCGGCTTTTTCAATAAACTCATCTATACTGAAAGTGGCTATTTTTGTAGTGGTATCATTAACATGAAAAACCGCATTAAATTTAGCAGTTGGCAAAAACAAGCTTTTAAATTTCTCCCAATCTCTTTTTTCGCCTTTTTCACCTGAAATAATTGAAAGTACTTCGTTTACAATGCCGTCAATAGAATGATAGCATGAATCGTTTTGTGAAAAAGAAAGAGTTGGCATAAATAATAGAATTAAAAAAAGTCGTTTCATATTAAATTTTTTCAAGTGCTTGCTCCAAATCCTTAATCAATAAATGAGGATCTTCCAGCCCAATATAAAGCCTTATCATATTTGCAGGATGCGGAGTTTTATGATAGCTTTTTGAATCGTGCAAAGTGGCTATCGGAAACTGTAAAGATTCATAACCGCCCCAACTACATGCAAGTAAAAAGTAGTTTAGGTTATTGCTAAACGTTTCTATTTTTTTTATGTCGTCTGTTTTTAAATAGATAGTCATCAATCCGCCACAAGGTTTCATTTGTTTTTTTGCTAATTCGTATTGTGGGTTTTTCTCCGAAAACGGGAATATTACTTTTTCAATTTTAGGATGGTTTTCTAAAAAGTCTAAAACCTTCATAGAGTTTTCTAAAACAGTTTTTAGTCTAACCGGTAAAGTTCTTAACCCTCTCAAAATAAGCCATGCTTCAAATGGTCCGATAATTCCTCCTAGCGTCATAAATTCATTTGCCATAATGTTTTCTATTCTCTTTTTGGAAGCGCAAAGAACTCCCGCCACCAAATCGCTATGACCAGAAAGGTACTTGCTTGCAGAATGAACAATAATATCTATTCCATAATCGGCAGGGTTTTGACAAAGAGGAGTGGAGTAGCTATTATCACAAATAGTAGTTATGTTTTTAGATTTTGCCAATTTAGAAACTGCTTCTAAATCTTGTAATTCAAAAGTCATGGAATTAGGCGTTTCTAGAAAAATGAGTTTAGTGTTTTCTTGAATAGCAGCTTCAAAATTCTCCACTTTTGTTCCGTCTATCATGGTAGTGGTTACTCCATACTTTGCCAATAAAGTATTCAATAAATAATTGGTCCAGCTATACGGACTTTTTATACAAACAACATGGTCTCCTTGTTGAACTTCATTCATTACCGCAGCAGCAATGGCGGCACTTCCACTGGCAAATACTAAGCTATCTTCTGTGTGCTCAAGTGCGGCTAATTTTTTTCTTAAAATGCCTACTGTTGGGTTATAACCTCTACTATAAAACGGATGCTCAAATTCTTTTTGTAAGCATTGGCGCATTTCATCTACTGTTTTAAAACAGAAGTTACTGGATTGCATAATTGGTGGAGAAACCGAATTATAATATTCTTCCCTGTTTTCTCCTAAATGAGTAATGATATCGGTAATTTCCATGAAGTTTACTAGTTTTATTGCATAAATGTAAGCAATGATTTATTCTGATGATGCACCGCTCAACATAAAGTGGCGCAGAGAAGTAGTTTTTTTGATTTTGGCCGGATTATTCTTGAGCTCATTAACCATGTTAAATATTTTGGGAATAAGCCGATTTATTGATTTGTCATTTGAAGTATTTGGATTAAAAATTCCTTTTATCCTTGCCATAGGCGTATTACCTTACCCAATCACCTTTTTATGTACCGATTTTATTAGTGAAATTTATGGGAAGAAACGTGCAAATTTAGTGGTGTGGATTGGCCTGCTTTTAAATATTTGGGTGCTATTTGTGTTGTGGTTAGGAGGAAGTTTAGATGCTCCGGAAACTCTTTTAAATGATGGTACCTTACCTCTTTCGGTAGATGAAAATGGTATGGCATCTGCTCCACATGGATATGCTTTTTATGAAATTCGAAAACTAACTTTTGGGGCGACATTTGCCAGCATGATTGCTTATTTGTCGGCACAATTCATTGATGTACATGTGTTTCATTATTTAAAGAATTTAACCAAAGGAAAAATGTTGTGGCTAAGAAATAACGGCTCTACCTTAACCAGCCAATTAGTAGATTCTGTAGCGGTAATTTTAATTACTCACTTTTATGCCAATGCTTTACCTATTAATGAAGCAGAACCACTAATGGGGCAATTGCTTATTTTTATTTTTTCAGGATATATCTTTAAAATGGTGGTAGCGTTATTAGATACTATTCCGTTTTATTTGGGTACTAGTTTTTTGAAGAGCTATTTAAGGATTTTGGATTAGAATTACTTAATCAAATACATTTTACCGAAACCTCTGTGGAAGTATTGGTCGGCATTGGTTTCTCTATGCTCAATTACTTGACCGTTTAATCTGGTGTTTACTTTATACAAATAAAGTCCATTGGCTAGCTGGTCGCCAAAGTCATCTTTTCCGTCCCAACAATAATCAGTTATATTTTTACCGATTCGTATTTGTTCAAAGTGAGTTAATTCAATGGTTCTAACTAATTTTCCGGTAACTGTTAAGATTTGTATTTGTATGTTATCAGGAGCTTCAGAACCTGTAAGCGTAAACACAAAATGGGCACAGGTGCTAAATGGATTTGGATAACTCATTACATTGGTAATAGTAGATTTATTAATTACTTCAAAGCTAATGGTGTAATCATAATCGCCAGATAAGTTATCTGATTTGTCCTGTGCTTGAACGATTAATTCATAAGTGCCATCTACTTTTAAATGCGGGTTATATTCCACTTTTGCTGAATTATTCGGAAGCGAAGCCGGGTAAAACTTCATAATATCATTCCCATTTCCGTCTTTAAAATAGATACGTTTTTGATTTCCGGCAGGGTCTTTCAAGTAAATTTCAAAATCTGCTGTATCGTCAAGAGGTAAGTATTTGTTTTCATCGTCAAGCGTTATTAAAATATTAGGTTTAGAAGATACCAACTCACCGTCTAGAATATGTACTCCATCAAAAGTTACATCCAAAATTGGGTTTAAATCATCCCCATTTACATGAAAATTTAAGGTTCCGATATTGTTGAAATGAAACTGTTCTAATTGGTCATTATTTGGATTTACTTCTATAAATAATTGATAATTACCATCCAATCCTTTTGATGAAAAAGTAAGTTCACTTGTCATCACGCTATCCACTAAAAGTTTTCCTTGTCTTGGGTAGGGAAGTGGAATTACGCTATAATTAGGAGTAATTATGCTATACGCAATTAACAAACTATCCATGTTATAATCTCCAATATTTTCAATGGCAATTTTTAAGCTTAAGTCTTCTCCTTCTGCAACGGTATCATTGTAAAATGAAAAGGCAATTTCAGGGTTTAAAGCACATTCAGGTACTCCACTGTATATAGCTTGCCATCTTTTCAGTTGTGATGGAGTTTTAATGGAATCATCTTTAGTATGTAAGTTAAACTTTAAGAAAGGGTAAGATGTAGCACTTATTTTATTGGTAATATTTATATCTAACGAATCTGAAGGAATGCTTGGTATTACTAATGTTTCTGTACCTTGTAAGTCAATACCGTAAACACTTAAATCTGTACTGTCTGCTGAAGGATTTTCTGTGGAATTAAATCTCCACCAAATGGAGTCCCACTGTGTAGCAGGTCCTAAAATTTCTGAAAGAATATTACCGTAAGTAGCATTTAAAGAAAGTGATTTGGTTAGCGAAATAATGTCTTTGTTATTTGTACCAACCACTTCTGTAGCAGATGAAGGAGTGCCCACTTTTGCAAAAAATATGTATGGGATAGAATCGCCTATCGTACTTATGCTGCTTGCCCCTAAACTTGTAAAAGCGTTAATTGTTGAGGGATTCCATTGGTTGAAATAACCATATCTCCAGGTGTATGCCAGTACATAATGCCCGTCAGGAATACTGTCGTTAAGCATATTTTCCATTGCCTGAAGTTGAGTAGGGTTTTGTGTTCTAAAAATAAATATGGCTCGTTTGTTTCCGGTAAGGTTGTCTTGTCCCATATTTAAGTTATTTGAATTCCAACTTTCTAAAGTAGAAGAATCCAGCACTGCTAAATGAATAGCAGGTGCCCACCCAATACCATTATAAGCTCTGGTTTCTGAGTCTATTCTATATAAAATATCTGACAAAGGTCCCGTAATTAAGGGGTCGCCATAAGTTTTACAAAACAGTTGTTTTACATCATTTACAAAGCTGAATTTTCTACCAGGCTTATCATATTTTATGTATTGAAAATCATCTTTTTTAAACTGAAAATGATGAGCTTGTCCCCAGCCCCTTTTTCCCGGAATGTATTGAAATGAGCTTTCTTTCCAGTTATAACCTTGTGTAGATGTAGAATCTTTACTTACTCTCCAGAAATATACCATACTATCCGGCATATTTTGTAGTAGTGATGGTTTCCACTTCACTACTGCTCCATTTTTGTTTGTAATTGTAGTAGTTTGAAAAAGCGGACTGTTAAATAAGTCTGTGGTATCTAATTGAAAAACATAGTTTTCATTTGTAGCAAATGGTAATCCTGTGGAGGCAACTAACTCTTGACCTTGATTTGGTATTATAGCGTATTCATAAGGAACAACGGGAACAATATCTCCTGATTTTATAAGCAATGGAACTGTTATGAAGTTATTGTTTTCGTTAGATTCTTGCACATTATTAAGTGCGTCAACATAAGCGGAAAAATAGTTTAGCCCAATTCCTCTGATAGGGTCAACTGGTAATGTAAAAGTAATGGTGTCTTTATATTTAGTGCCTGAAATAACTTTTGTGTAAATAGTATCATTCACTCCTTGCACCGGAAAATCTCTTGTTAATTCGATAATAATGGGTGTGTTGACAGCTTTACCTTTGTTTAGTACAACAACGTTTACATCAAATGAATCGGAAACAGTGGTTACATTACTCGGATTAAAATAGATGTTGTTTGTCGTTATTTCATAATCGGGTAAATCAGGCGCATTAATGACTAAAGCAGGGTCGCCATGGAGTGTCATTTCAAAACAAACCGATCTAACATAATCATTATTTCCTGCTCCCTGAATGGCTTTAATTGTATTTTGGATATGACTACCAATGGTTTTGCCATAATTACTTTGACCTAAATTAGTGACAAATTCACTGCTATAGCTATGTAGGTAAGCAGGAATTCCAAGGGCTACAGAAGCAATAAAAGCAATTGCTCCTTCATCTGCAATGTTTATGTATTTCTCGCTAGTCGATAATTTATTGTCTAAATGAATATCTCCAGCAAAACAAGCATTTGCATATACCAAGGGATATTTTTGATAATTATTCCATAGACTAGGGTCGTCAATATTTTGGTCAAAACCTCCCGTTGTAGAAGCATGACCAAAAAAGTTCATCATGGAAACACCTCTGTTAATCATATTTTTAATAGAGTCTGATAAGGTAGTTTGAATGGGAGCAGTAGATGTTTTTTTGAATGTAGTAACGTTTGCACCAAAAGATGTGTCTTGAAGAATAAGCTTGTACTGATCTAAATAAAAACTAAATAGATTAGACTCGCTGATATTTGTACCTCCTGCAAAATGAAGAATATTTTTCATCCATTCATCTTGAGGTGCATTTTCATAATCTATTACTTTAGATAAATAGTCAGTAACTTCTTGTGGAGTAGTTGCGCTTAGCCTACCTGTTTTAATAGCTGGCTCAAGCAAAGTTCCATTTAATCCGGCTGTTAATAATATATCTGAACCGGGATGACCGTATGTAGGGATTAAATTTAAATTATAAGCAGTGCCGTTTTTCCTATGTAAATTTAATTTGACTGATTTCCCAATTAAAAATAAATATTGAGGAGGGGAGGGTAGAGTATTAATCAAATAGTCGCAATAATTTTTAATGGCCAATGGATGTTTTCTTACACCGTAAGCAAATTGATGATAAAGTTCTTCGATATCTGTTAGATATGTATTATAGCCTGTTAAGTTTCTATATTGGGCGAAATTGTTTGCTTCATTCATCAAGCTTGTATGGGAGATAATTAAATAAGCCGAATCGATGTTGAGTAATGAATAATCTGTAAAAAATCCTGTTTGGTTAATGGGTTGTAATGAAGTGATATTAATTTTTGCAGTTTCTGCCGTAGCAAAACACTTTTTTCTTCCTCCTGAGTTAGGGATAATAAAACTATAATTGTTTCCTCCTGTGTGAATAACAGGGATTTTCCTATTGTTGGTAATGTCATATAAACTGGCATTTCCTGCAGCAGTAAAATTGGATATATTAAACAAAGACTTTGCCTGACTTATGTGGTCATCTACTTCAAAATCATATTGGCTAACAGGGTTAAAAAATGTTGGTTTATGAGGATAAGTTAGTGTATAGTATGAAACTCCTTGCCAGTCAACAAAGTTTGGATCTCCGGGAGCAATATCATTAATTGATTGGAAATACATATTGTTGGTAGAAGATAAAAAAGAAGTAGAAATGGTTTCTTTAATAAAAATTCTTTTATATCCTTCAAATAAAGTATCGGCAATAGTATTAGTATTACAAACTACTCGTAAATGATGGTCAGGGTTATTAGTGAGGTAGTTAGAAGCTCCTAAAACAACACTTTGAAATTCAGAAGTATTAATTGATGGTTCAATATCTAATACTTGCAAAGGGAAATTTAACTGCTGACCTTTCCCGTACTTTCCAGAACCCCATGTTTCAACTTCGTCAAAATCAGAGTCAGTTCCTCCAACTCCATTTACATTTCCCGGATAAAAAACATTATTTAGTGTCCAGCCTAATTTTTTCCAAAAAAAAATGCTTGGAGTATAACTGGAAAAAGCAGTGTCTGTTTCAACAACCATTCTTTTATTAGAGGTAGAGATATTCCAAGTCAAATAGTAAGTGGCAGTATCGTTGTATTGGCTATACACATGATTTGGCATTTTGTTATATCCACCATATAGGTTTGAGTCTAACCAATGATCATTTTTTTCGCCATAAAACTCAATAAAATCTAAAGAGTCTATGGTTCCGTCACTTTCACCTTCAAAGTAAATAGCTATTTCTTGTCCTCTCCCAAAAACCTGAATGTTTCTAGGGTCGATAGTTGTTACAGGAATTCCGGAATTGACTAATGTATTGTAGTCAATTTTATAAATTCCGTTTTGTGATACTTTAAATTGATAGTAGGGTTGTGAATAATTTATCCAACTATTGGCATACTGACTTACTGCAAACAGCGGTGTTAATGCAAGTGCGAGTATGAATAGTATTTTTTTCACTTGGGTGCTTTATTGATATCTATTTTAAGCGAGAAAATATTTGAAAAGAGTCCGATAGATTGGTTTCCTATATTGGTTAAGGCATAATCAATGGCAAGTCCCTTTAACTTTAGTCCAATTCCAAAATTTGGTTGAAAGGTAATTACATTAAACCCTTCAATGTCGGTTATGGTTTGGAAGTTGCCAATCCCGCCTCTTAAGAAAACCAAATCATTGTATCCTGCTTCAAATCCAAAATGTGGATCAATACTGATAGGATTACTCTTTATCAGTACATTTCTCATTCCATCAAAGGTGAGGTCTAAGTCAAGTTCGGCAAGAATGGAGAATTTTTTAGGTAATTCAAACTTTCTGGCACCACCTAAAATTAGTTTAGGCAAAGTAAGTTCGATAGAATTTTGAGGGATTTCATTTCCCGTAGCTTGAAATACTTCAATTGTTCTATCAGAAAGGGAATAACTCCATGCATTAAAAGTAGAGGTTACGTCTCTAAGGGTTGCTCCAAATTGCCATTTTTCAGCTTGATACTGAGCTGCGGCATCAATTCCAAAACCCCAGGCTTTTGCAAAGCTTCCTACTACTCTATGAATAATTTTAAAGTTTCCACCTACCGTTAAACCTTTAACAGGCATTCTTCTGGCATACGAGAATAAAATACCATAATCGGCTGCAGAAAATGATGTGATACGGTTGTAGTCTATATTTCCATCATTGTCAATCAACTCAGTAGTGTTTGGGATGTCATCTACACCAAATCGAATTAAGGATAGACCAATAGCATTGTTAGAGTCTAGTTTTGTGGTAAAAGCACCATAATCATACTTAGCAATTCCGGCAAAATATTCTGCATGCATTAAGCCTAGTTGAAAATCCGGTTTAACTTTTAAAAGTCCCGCAGGATTCCAATATCCTGAAGTTACATCATCTACATTAGCTACGTTTGAATTAGACATTCCTAAAGCCCTTGCGCCAACACCAATACTTAAAAATTCGTTGCTGTATTTTGGAGCTTGACTAAACAGGCTAGTACATAGAAGAGTAGCAGAAATAATTAATGAAAAATATCTCATAGTATTTGAATAAGTAAAATTAAGCAATTTTTGACAATTGGTTAACTATAAAGACCTACAGATATTGTGATAGATTTACTTATTTCTAATAAAAATCCGAATTGGGACACCATGTAAATCAAAATTCTTACGAAGCTGGTTTTCAAGGAATCTCATATAAGGCTCTTTTACATATTGAGGAAGATTACAATAAAAGGCAAAAGTAGGGGTGTGAGTTGGTAATTGGTTAATGAACTTAATCTTTACATATTTACCTTTGGTGGCGGGAGGTGGAGTGTTTTGTATAATAGGAAGCATAACATCGTTTAGCTTTCTTGTAGGAATTTTTTGCGTTCTGTTTTTGTAAATTTTAACGGCTTCTTCCAATGCTTTAAATATTCTTTGTTTTGTTGGAACAGAAGTGAAAATAATAGGGTAATCAATAAAAGGTGCCGTTTTACTTCTAATTAGCTCTTCGTATTCTTTGGTGGTTTTATGGTCTTTCTCTATTAAATCCCACTTATTTACCACCATTACCATTCCTTTTTTGTTTTTGGTAACCAACCCAATCAGGTTTAAATCCTGAGAAGTGATCCCTTCCTGTGCATCAATCATGATAAGACATACATCAGCATATTCAAGAGCTCTTACGGTTCTCATCACGGAATAAAACTCTAAATCTTCATGTACTTTTCCTTTTTTACGCAGCCCGGCAGTATCAATTAAATTAATGTCAAAACCGAATGAGTTAAAACGAGTAGTAACTGAATCTCTAGTTGTACCGGCAATTGGAGTAACTATATTTTGGTCTTTGCCTAATAAGCAGTTTATTAATGACGATTTTCCAACATTTGGTTTTCCAATTACTGCAATGTTGGGAATGTCTTTTTCAACTTCAATTTTTTTATCTTCAGGTAGAAGCTCAATTATTTTATCCAATAAATCACCTGTTCCGCTACCGTTGATAGATGAAATGGGAAATACATCACCCAATCCAAACTTATAAAACACAGATGTGTCGGCAATCATGTCAAAATTATCTACTTTGTTGGCTACAATGATTACATCTTTTCCTGATTTTCTAATAATTGAAGTAACAGTTTGGTCTAAATCAGTTACACCGGTTTTAGTATCTACTACAAAAAGCAAAAGGTTTGCTTCATCAATGGCGGCTTCTACTTGCTTGCAAATCTCCTCCTCAAATTCATCATCAGAGCCTTTTACATAACCGCCCGTATCAATTAAATCAAACTCTCTTCCTCCCCATGAAACTTTTCCGTAATGTCTGTCTCTGGTAACACCACTAATTTCATCTACTATGGCTTGCTTACTTTCTGTAAGTCTGTTGAAAAGAGTTGATTTTCCAACGTTTGGTCTTCCTACTATGGCTACTATATTACTCACAGGTTAGTTTTTATATCCGTATTTTTTAAGTGCATTATCAGAGTTTCTCCAGTTTTCGTCTACTTTAACAAAAAGGTCAAGATAGATTTTCTTCTTGAAAAACTTCTCCATTTCTATTCTGGCGTCAATTCCTAAATGCTTTATCATTTTTCCGTTTTGGCCAATGATAATAGCTTTTTGTGATTTTCTTTCTACAAAGATAATAGCATGAACTCTAATTATATCATCTGATTCTTTAAATGATTCTATTTGTACTTCCGTACAATAAGGAATTTCTTGTTGGTATCTAAAGAATATTTTTTCTCTAATAATTTCGGCAGCAAAGAATCGTTCAGGTTTGTCGGTTAATTGGTCTTCAGGAAAAAAGGGTGTTCCTTCGGGCAAATGTTCTTTTATTTTTTCTAAAACGGTTTGAAGATTAAACTTCCTAAGAGCAGAGGTAGCTATAATGTGCGCTTTTGGAAATATTTCTTGCCATTGCTGTATTTTTTTAGTGGCTTCCTCTTGAGTAGATAAATCAATTTTGTTAACCACAATAATTACGGGAACTTCTAACTGTTTTAATTTTTCAAATATTTCGTTGTTTTTTAATCCCTCTTCATTAATGTCTGTTATCAATAAAATAATATCTGCATCTTCAAATGAAGTATTTACCATTTGAAGCATTTCATTGTGTAATTTGTATGAAGGATTAACAATTCCGGGAGTATCTGAAAACACAATTTGACAGTTATCTTCATTTAAAATGCCGAATGTTCTGTGTCTCGTAGTTTGTGCTTTAGGTGAAACAATGCTGAGTTTTTCTCCTAACAATGCGTTCATTAAGGTAGATTTACCTGCATTTGGATTACCTATAATATTTACGAAACCTGCCTTTTGCATGATTAATTTTGAAGTACAAAGAAAATAATATATCTTTGCACTCCCTAATTAATAATAAAGTTCTTATAAAATATATCGCAGGGTGGAGCAGTTGGTAGCTCGTTGGGCTCATAACCCAAAGGCCACAGGTTCGAGTCCTGTCCCTGCTACAAGGAAGAAAAATGCCGTTTAGAGTTTCTTAACGGCATTTTTTGTTTGAAAAGGTCTGTTTCTGTTGTCTCAAATGGGTTATTTTGGTTCCATCTCCATCTCATTTTTTAACATTTATTATCTTGGTGAAAAATGATCTAAAAGAATTTTCCAGCCTTCTTCAGTTTTAATCCATACAAGCGAGAAAATCGAGCGAGCCGTGTGTAGTTTATTTTCATTATTATAATAAGAGATGTTAGAAAACCCTCTCTGTAATACCACATTAGGGCTTAAAACTGTTATTTCAATATTTTCTAGTTGCCATGAGTGGGCTTTTTCAAAATTTCCCCAATACGCTATGAGACTATCTCTTCCAATTACTTCAACTTTATTCCCGACCATAGCAGCATTATCGGAATAGAATTCACCAATTTTGGAATAGTTCCTTTTATTAAACTCTGCTTCCATGATTCTGTTTACAGATAATATCATCTGCTCAATTTTGACCAAGGAGTCAATATCCGACTGGCAAAATGAAAGATGTCCCCAAAAAAAAGTTAATATGGAACAGCATAACTTCATTCTATTATACCTATTGATTTTAACCACTTTATTTTATCATAGGAATAGCCTTTACATATTTGAAATTCTGGAGTCATCATTGAATGGTTTCCTCGTTTATACAATTCAACTGTGACATTTAGATTCTCAGAAATGTATTGATAAAAATTTTGTAAGGAACGTATTGGATCTACACGTTCGTCATTTTCACCATATTGAAGAAAAACAGGACTTACTAGTAGATTAGCATTCATTACAACGCTATTATCGATTAAGTCTTCTTTTTTTGGAGACAAGGGAATTATATCGCTTTGGGGTGGTAAGAATGCACGTTGGTATTTGTCATGTAATTCACGAACTGTGTTAAAGTTTGTTGTGTCAATTTTCTCATTTAGTATGCCTGAGTAATAGTTTTTCCAAACCACAAGTGTTGTAATTACATCTTCTTCCGACATTCCAAGATTTCGGCTATAGTGATTTACAGCGTATAACTGTCCTTCCATCATAGACATTATTGGAGATGCTGTTGCATTGATAAATGCTATTTCATGACCGAGATTGATGCCCATTATGAGTGCTAATCTACCACCTTCGCTTGGGCCGTGAATACCTACTTTCTTTGAATTTACTTCTTCATGGTTTTGGAGGTACTTGAATAATTGCTCATAACGCAAAGCCTTTTCTTTGAATGTATAATTCTCAAAACTTTGTCCTTTTGATTTGCCCACACTTGCCTTATCAAAGGTCATAGCCACCATTCCATAAGAAGCAAAAAGACGCGCCTCATATTCAAAGTTATCCATTTGAGATTGTCCACCACCTCCTGGCAACAATAAGCAGGCAGGTTTCTTCCCTTCAATACTTGGGATAAAAATGTTTATATATATGGAATCATTATCCACAATTACCCATTCTTCTTCCACCCTATAATCATATGACCTTTGGAGCTGAACGGATTGTCCAGACCTATTGGAAATGGTAATCGTGTTGAAACCATTATTGCTATCCCGAGAAAATACAGTTGTTTCTCCCGAAGTACTCCAAAATTTGTTTTTTCCAATAGGTTTTAATGATATAGTCTCTTCAGTATAAGGCGACATCAAATGCAAATATCCATTGCGAATGTAAATTATTGCTCGGTTGCCATTATTATCTATGAAATTACCTGAATAATTTGATAAGTTGACTTTTTTTATAGGCTCTAATTGTTTCATCAATCTTATCGATTGGTTTATTCCAGTAAAGTTGGTATACAACTCGATATTCTCATGGCTAATTTTACTGAAAGTAAATTCACGATTTTCACTTCTTGCTTTAACAGTAATTTTCTTATTTACCTTAGGGATGAAAGCATATTTAAAGGTCTGTTTTAATTCATAAGGAAAGGAAATGAAAGTGCTGTCATTTTTCAATTCCAATTTCAAGTATTGATAACAATCGTGTGTTAAAACCTCACCTACATATGTTTGAGCGGAAACTACATTGAATATTGTACTAACTATAAAACCGATAATAAATTTCATTTCTTTCATTTAACTTCTGGTTGATACTTTATTTCTAAAATTGAATAATCTTCATTTTTTTTGGGTTCACTCAAACCACCTAAATGGCGGCTTAAAAAAGACTCAGCAATGCTCCAAAAAGTCAACCAAGATTCCTTGGAAGCATAATCATGTCCTTCCTCAGGATAAACGAAGTATGTTACGTTTTTGTTCTTTTTATTTAAGGCATCAGCCATTTTATCCATTTGCATTTGAGGAACTCGATCATCTTTTGAACCTGTAGACATCAAGATTGGAATATCAATCTTGTCGGCCGAATAAAGCGGTGAATGATTGTGTGCCAATTCTAACCCTTCTGGTGTGGTTACATCTGCGATACGCAAAATACTGTTTGGTGAGTAGCCAAAGGCATTTTCTTCCTGAGGTGCATCCAAATAAGTTGGGCCATATAAACTTATAGCGCAAGCATAAGTCTGAGGTGAGAAGGCTGCTCCTGCAAGTGCTGCATAACCACCATAAGACCAACCAAAAATGCCAATTTTATCTTTTGAAATATTTTTTTCAGCCGACAACCAATTGGCAATAGCTGCCTTATCTTTCACCATCCCATCTCCCCATTGTTTATTTCCTGCATTCAAAAAATCTTTTCCATAAGTAAGTGAACCTCTAAATTGGGAATAAACAACTAAGTAGCCTCTATCTGCAAGTAACTGAAGATGTCTTGTTATTAACCAGAAATCTTCCATCCATCCTTGCCATGGACCACCATGCACATATATTATTGCTGGTATTTTTTCATCTGGAATCCCATTTTTGTCTACATCAAATTTTTCTGACAAATAGTATTGAATTGGTAAATTAAGAGAGTTGTAGGATTGAATTGTACTGTAGTACCTGTTAATCGTTGCGTATTTTTCTAGTATTTCATGATCAGTAAACAATTTATCACAAGATTTCTTTTCAGAATCATACAAATAAGAAATATTTGCTCCTCCCGTCATTTTTTCGATTACCCAAAATCTCCTGTTCGCACTAATATCTAGAATTTGAAAATCATTGAAATTTTTATTTAAAATTTGAAAATCTGCATCATAATCCGAATTTATCAAATTCCAATTTCGATTTGAATAGTGGTTAGCGATGGCAATAGAATATCCGTTTTTATCGGTAATAAAAGAATTAGTCATTAGGTCGGAGTTTTGTTCGGAAACTAAAACTTTCGATTGTTTAGAAGCAATATTATAGGATTTTAATACTGTTTTATCAGTTGAGGTGTTATCAGTATAGTAAACCTCCTTGCCATCTGAAGTAACTCCAACAATCGATTTAAGTCCAGGACGTAAAAAACGTTCTGCCGACCATTTGTAAGAAACGATTTCATACCATTGACCATTCTCAAAATATGCAAGAATTTTATCTCCTGACTTTTGATCGATTCTCTCTCCTGCAATTACGTTCAAATTTTCATCAAAAAATAAAGGGTAGTGTCCTTGGGCTACATTCGATAAGGTGTCTATTTTTTGTGTACTAAAGTCATATTTAAAAAGAACCGGACTTGCGTTGTAAGACATGGCAACAAAAGCAGCAGCACTTTTGTTATTTGAAAATGCAAGCCAACGTATACTTTTAAAATGCTCATTAAAAATGCTGGTTGATACAGAATTATCAATAGAATAAATAATAATCTCCTGACCTTTTGGACTAAGAGTTCGTACAAGTAATTGATTCTCATTGAGAACATTGTAATCTCCAACTGCTCCTGAAAACTCTATGGAATTTTCTTTATCTAACTTTGAAAGTATCCTGAAAAAAATACGATTGTCTGGTATAGGTTGGTATGCACCTTTCACATAAAATATTTTTGACGCGTCTGGCGAAAGTTTAATCAGTTCTTTACGATCTTGTAGATTGAAAAGCACGTCTCTTGGAATTAATTCATTTTCAATAGCTACTTGTGCTAGGGTGTTACATCCCGCAAATAGAAAACAGGAAAGTAAAAACGAATATATCAACTGGAACTTCATGTTATGAATTGTTTTCTTGTGGTTTATATAATTTAAAATATGTGGTTGTTATTATAAGTCCACCTATTCCCTGTTCAATAAAATGCCACCCAGTATCTACCAATGCATAATTCAATGAGAAATCCCATCTACCAAAAAGCACCAAATACAAAGGCAAAGTTGCCGCCAAACCAAATGTGGCGCCAAACAGGAATCCGCCTACAAATTTTGGATTTTCTCCCATATTCACCATGACAATAAACGCCATTATTAAGGTCAGTACAAAATACCCGAGAGCTATTACTCCAAGATTAAAATCTTCAACGGGTCTAAGTATCTTGGGTGAATTGGAAATGTAAAAATCTTCTAGTATAAGAGCATTCCATATACCACCAAGAGTAAACATTACGACAAATGCCACTGCTGTTGCAATTAATATTGCTTTTACTTTATTCATATATTTATTGTTTAAAACGTTGGTTTAATATTTTAAAGTATTCTTTTGTTTCAGTTTCAGAGTAACTTTGCCATAGGATTTTATCAATTTTCCAATTTCCATTCTCATTTTTTGATAGTAATATGTAGTCAAACCCCCAAATTGCCTTGACTTTTGCTGATGCTATCTTCTCTTTTACTTCAAAAATTTCAATTTCTATAGGTGCCCAATCAGGGATCCATTTTTTTGAATTATAAGTCAATGCTGTTTCAATTAGTTCGTGATAGTTCATGAAGTGGTAACTCCAAGATTTACTCTTCTTAGAATAAAAATATCCGGATTTCTGAATCAACTCATCTGTATATCTAGAAATAAAGGTTGTATCATGCTCATAGATAGATTTTACATAGTTGGTGATTTGCTGCTCAATTTCTTCCTTTTCAACCGATATTAAAAACTTCTTGATGGCACCAAAATATTTTTTCTCTTGGTCTAACCATCCGTAGTGTCCACAACTATCTAGAAAAACAAGGGTCGAATTTGGAAACGTAGAGTGAGCTGCCAATGCCATATCATCAGTCACCACATCTTGTTTGCCTTGAACTATCAATACCGGTTGTTGAAAATTAGTTAATGTTTGTTTGCAATCATAATTCATTTGTCTTAAATCTTGCCAAACCAAGCTGTTTATGTTCATGTTTACATACTTCATACGAGCCGTTACTACAGGTACATGCTCATCAGAAACCACATATGCTTTAGCGATTGCTCGCGAATGATTTACTCGATTTTCTTCTGATGGATTGGAGCTTAGTTGTTGTCTCCAATATGTTAAAGAGTCGCGCTCACTCTCCGATAATAGTTCATTTATTCTTGCTCCGGCATTTTCCAATACTTCTAAATCAATTCCTCCTGATGAAGAATGAATAATTCCAGAAATATAGTTGGGAAATTTGCTTGCGTAATAGTTCGCCATAATACCACCAAATGAATGACCGAAAACAATCCACTTATCACAACCTATCTCATTTCGGATAACTTCAATATCTTCGGTCATCAGGTTCATGGTGATAGTTGTACTATCTATATTCTTCAATTCCGACTTTCCGGTTCCTCTTTGATCGTACAAAATGCATTGGTAACCTAAATCAGCCAATCTTTCTGCTAGATTCATAAATCCATTAGAGTTGATTCCCGGTCCACCATTTATTATTAAGATAGGTTTTCCAGAGCCAATTACTTGATAATGGAGAATTCCATTTTCTATTTCAGTAAAGTGAGATGCCTGAGCATTTAAATTAGCGCTCAAAAAAAATAATGGTATTATTATTAGAAGTTTTACTAGTACTTTCATTTGGCTGAATTAGAATAGCACTAAAAATACTATCCAAATAACTTTTTTAGTTTACTTTGAAGTGAGTAAAACATATTTTGAAGTGAATAAGCAGTAATTTGAATTAGTAAACTTTCAGGTAAGTTTATTAAGCTCTAATTTTGTAGCATGATTGAAAACAAAAGCATAAATCAAGGGTCGGTAGCACTCATAAGTTGGGTAATAATTGTTTTTATTAACTTCTTACAATTGTTTTATGTTAAGTACACTCTTCCAGAAAAGTTTGATTGGAATGATATAATTTATTATCCAATAACCTCTTTAACAATAGGTGTTCTATTAATATTTCTTTTTCTTCTACCCATTTTTAAAAAAATCAGGACGCTTAGAATTAGCTTTCAAATACCACTTTTTATCGTTCACGGTCTTTCTTATACAACAATTTATATCATCTTCATTTTTTTTCAAATAACGTTATGGTCAGAAAATCTTGATTTAAAATCTTTTCCAGAGATCGTACACAAGTTTTTCTACACTGATTTTCATAATATTGCCAAAAACTACTTTTTTTTGCTAGCTATTTATATTGCAGTTGAGTATGTGAATAAAAGGGCCGAAACACTTTTGAAGCAAAGGGAACTTGAGAATCAGTTGAGAGAGGTAAAATTACAAGCATTAGAATCAAAATTACATCCTCATTTTTTATTCAATGCCTTAAATGGCATTACTGCATTGGTTAATGAAAACCCAAAAAAAGCAGAGAGAGCAATTATTGAATTAAGTGATCTTTTGCGATTTGCTCTGGAAGGAAATTTACAAAACACTATCTCCTTAAAGGAAGAACTTCAATTTCTAGAAAAATACACTTCTATAGAAAAAATGCGCTATGAAGATCAATTGGAAGTCAATGTTTCTATTGATGATAATGTTGACCTTAATAAAGATATCATTCCACCATTGATATTACAGCCAATTGTAGAAAATGCAATATTACATGGATTTAAAGGAATAGTCGACCCTTTAAAAATCTCTATTCGAATTAATAAGCAAAAAATTGAGATAAGGAATAATGGTTCACTTTTACAAAGCAACTTTAAATTTGGAACCGGATTAAGAATAGTAGAACAACGGGTTAAACATCATTTTAAAGGTGAGGTATCACTAAAACTTTTTGAAGATAATAATGAGGTAGTTTGTGAAATTAATGGATTGAGTCTATGAAAACGATAATAATAGAAGATGAAGGTGCAGCGCGTAGAAGGTTAGAAGGATTTATTAATAAGCATTCGGAATTAACGTTGGTGGGGACTGTATCATCTGGGACTGCCGCTGTAAAATTGATTAATTCAGCACAAGCCGATTTACTTTTAATGGATATCCAACTTAAAGATATGACTGCCTTTGAAGTATTAAGCCGGATTGAAAAAGATTACTCAGGTAACATTATTTTCATTACTGCCTACAATAATTTTGCTGTTAAAGCCTTTGAAGTATTTGCTGTAGATTATGTGCTTAAGCCTTATTCTGAGGAAAGGTTATTGAGTGCAATTAATCGTTGCCTGAAAACTAAAAAGAAACCCAAAAAGGAAATGTATGCTATTTTGGAGTCGTTTCATTTTCCAAATAAGCTATGTATACCCGAAGGAAAAACTTCTCATTTTTTTGAAAATGATCAAATTGAATGGATAAAAGCAGACGGTTACTATTCTGAAATACATACAGTTGAAGGTAAATCACATTTGATTCGTATCCTTTTAAAAGATATTCATGAATTACTCCCGGATAATTTTGTTAGAATTTCTCGATCAATTATTCTTAATAAGAATTACATTTCGACATTAAAGGAAGATACTAATGAAGCTACCTTTTTGTTGAAAAATGGAAGAAAGTTTTTGGGCAAAAAAAGTTACTTTAAATTGTAATAATCAATTTTCATTTGTTAGCTTATTACCATATTTCTTCTAATATCTTAGTATGAACTAAATGGTTGTTATCTAAAAGGAGAGTTTCTAAAACGGTTTGAATAGCAAAACAAGACTATTTACAGCCTAGTATTGTTTTAATATCATCTAAAATTTGGTTCGACATTTGAACTTTTTCGGCTACTAGAAGCATCTGATTTTTAAATCAGGTGCTTTTTTGTTTTAAAACCATCCTCTTTTTGGTAGGCCTACATAAACTCCGTCATCTCTATCTTCAATGGGGTAGGTCTCTAGTTTATAGCCATTCCCTTTTCCTGTTTCAATATTAAACTTCATGTTATGTAGTGGGCAGACTAATTTGTCGTCTTCATTACAACTAGCACTTATTAGTTTCGCTCCTGCATGCGGACATTTTTCAATAAAGGCATAGATTTTTTCCTTTCTCTTTATAAGGCAGAAATTTTGAAGATCATCAAACTTGAGGATAGATTTATTGTCAGGCAATGAACTCAATCCTTGCTTGTAACTGTCAAATATTTTAACCCATTTTCTAGTCATAAAAAAAGCGCCTGCTTTTGACAGACGCTGTTAAGTTATAAAAGATTATGTTATTTATTAATCATTAATCGGTCAACAAATGTTTCGTTTTCGTTTACTACTTTAATGAAGTAAATACCATTTGACCAGTTGTTAACTTTCAATTCTACCAACCCAGATTGATTACTAGAATTATAAACGAGTTTACCATTAACATCATTAATAATAATATTAGAAGGAGTGTCGCCAATATTTACATTTAAAATATTTTTAGCAGGATTAGGATAAACGCTAATTAAATGATTTTCAACATTTGAAATTCCTGTGGCAAATTGAACTACTCCATCAACAGGCGTCCTGGCACTTCTACAATCAAGTTCTTTTACTTCCCAGTCGTAGAAGAAATAATAGTAGTTTAATGCATTATTTCCGCTAGCGCTTGACCTTGTAATAGATAATAGGTTAGAAAGAGTGTAAGGATAATTTGCTCCATTACTATTTCTATATAAATCGGGTTGAGAACCTGCAGTAACTCCCAGTTGATAGTTTGTTCCAGGGCTTACTTTAAAGTTCAGGTTAATTCTTTGTGAACCCTGAGGGATGTTAATCGTTTTGGATTGAAGTACAATTCCATTATTATCTCTCAACTCAACGGTTCTGTTTTTAGAACTGTTTGCATACACCAATACTGAAACTATTTCACATGTTTTAGTAACATCAAATATTAAATGTTGGTCAAAGTTAAAGTATGCTCCTGCACCAATGGAGTTAGACACAGCACCCACATTAGCAGAAGGTTTTACAATTTGGTCATCGGCATAATAAGTAGTGGTTACATTTAAAATTGGAGTATTAAATGTATCTCCGGTATGAATAGGGCTACCACCTGTAGCTGCGCTATACCAGTTAATAGTACCGGTTCCATTTGCAATAAGCTGAGCAGATTGTCCTGCCAATACAGTATCGTTTGTTCCGCTAGGAGAAGGAGGTAAAACAATATTGATAATTGCATTTTTTTGAATACTGTCTCTACCGCAAGCACCACCATCAGCAACCAAGTAAACATTAAATGTTCCGCCTGTTGTGTAAGTGTGAGAAGGATTTAAAGCAGTACTTGTTCCGCCATCACCAAAAGTCCAGCTGGCAGATTGAGTATTTGTACTGTTATTGGTAAAGTTAACCGTAAAAGGAACTTCACAAGCTGTAGTATCAGATACTGCAAAGTCAGCAGAAACACCTGTAGAAAATACAGGACCTACACCACAAGCATACCATGCGTTAGTAGTGGCAATAACTTCAGGCGTACAAGCTCCATATAAATCGGTAGCTGATTTAATGGCAAAAAATCTTGCATCGTTGTACTGAGAGTTGGTAGTTAAATAAACCGTAAGGTTTCTAAAAGCTATTGCTCCTGCTTTAGTAACTCCCTGTCCGGTTACGGTGTAAGCATTGTTTAAATCATTTGTTCCTGAACCACCCATTGTAAGTAAGTAGAACCAATGGTTTTGAACACCACTATTAGTATGAACACCGCCATTATCCTGAGTTCCGGAATACCAATAAGTACCTAAATAAGTATCTGGGTCGTTAAATGTATTTGGCGTATCCATTTTTCTAATACCGTTTCCGTTTGGTGTCATGTCTTCACCTATTCTCCAGTTAGTAATACTTCCTTTTGCATAAAACTCTACAGCAACTCCAAATATATCAGAGAATGATTCGTTTAACGCACCTGATTCGTTCTGATAAACTAATCCTGCTGTAAATGTGGTAAGACCATGAGCAATTTCATGACCTGTAACATCAATTGCGGTTAAAGGAGTAAATGTTGTTCCGTTTCCATCACCATAAGTCATTCTTTGACCATCCCAGAATGCATTATTATAATTGGTATTATAGTGTACGTAGCTGTTTAAAGCAAAACCATTTCCGTCAATACTATTTCTGTTGTGGTTGATAAAGAAATAGTCATACGTCATTTCGGCACCCCAATGTCCGTCAGTAGCTACTTCATCTTGTTGTGCATTTACATTGTTCCAATAATTATTATTGTCAGTAAAGTCTGTAGCACTTCCATAATTTGAACCATTGTTTAAATTGTAAGTGTTGATTCCGTTACCTCTTCCTGTTTCTCTTAACCTAAAGCTAGTTGGAGATAAGCTGTCAGTTGTTATACTTCTTATTCCACTATATTTAGTAACAGCAGTTCCTGTAGAATTAGCTTCATGAATTAAGTTATTTTCAAAAACTACAGAATGGTCAGCAGCGCTGATGTATATTTCTCTTCTGCTTAATGGCTCATGAGCATAAATGTTAAACTTATAAGCTAAGCTAAGTGGGTTGTCAAAATTACCGTTAGACGCAACATATACTAATTCACCGTCAGGGTTGTAGCTAGCATCATGGTCGTGTATCTCATGCTTTAAATGATCTTCTTCTTCTTCAATTTCCCATTTGTAAATTTTGGCACCAATGTAATTTAATGCAGCATTCAATGCATTGGCTTCAGTTGTTCCGTTTGCATGATTAACGGCAGATAAATTATCATAAAACTCACCGTTGAATGATTTTACCATACCATCCTTAGTGTGTACGATTAGCATGGTTAAGTCAATCGGGTTGTTGTTATAAGTTTGTCTGTATCTGTAATGAACAAAACCTAATTGGTCTTTTTCTATTCCTAATAACTTCATTCCCATTTTTGCAGCATCTTCACCATTATAAAAATTGGCAAACCATGTTTCGAACTTTGCAAAAGCAATTTCGTTGCCGGGTTTAAAAGCAGCGTAGTTAGGAATGTTAGTAAACGATTTGTATCGTAATTCTTTGGTGCCTTTAATTTTTTGGTCTGCTTCAATACCTGTTAGGTGTGTCGTTTCATAGGCAGAAGCAAATAAGAAACTTGATAAGGCAAAGGATAGTAATAGTAGTTTTTTCATCTGTATAGTTTTAGGTAATTTTTTTGACGCCTAAATATACTCATTTTAACCCTATTTTTTATTCCATTCCGGTTAACTATTGAATTTCTAACTATGTAAATAATTGATTTACCCCAATAAAAAAGGGGTGTTTCTTAAACATCCCTTAGAATTCAAAGTGAAATTTCTGTTATTGTCTGGTGTAAGTGGCAATACAATTTTCTGCACCCAAAATAGGAGGGTCAATGGTTAAGTCCATTGTAATAGTGTTACCATCAGCACTTAAAACACCACTTCCGCTAATATCGTAACCCGATACTGTGGTTGGAACAATTGTAACAGTGGTATTATTAATATTAGCAGGAACGGTTCCGCCTAAAAGGGTAAAAAAGTTGTTGAATTCTATTTTAGTAGAACTAACTACAGTAATGCTTTGATTGGCATTTACCGGTGAAGCTAGAGAACAATCATGCGTAACACCAAAATTACCTGCATAGCTAGATGCTTTCATTACCACATTTACCGTTCTGGTTTCGGTAGCCGTGTTTCCTTTTTCATCGCTAACGGTATAAGTTACTTTGTATTCACCCAGTTGAGAAGTGTTTACGTTATTGGTAACTTCTATTTTTGAAGTAATGTTGCCATCTTCATCATCAATAGCAGTTGCGCCTGCATCGGCATAAGCATTTTTATACGTTACTTCTACAGTCTTTTCACCATTAAGAGTGATAACAGGAGCCGTTTTGTCTTTTTTACAAGAGGTAAACGCTAAAGCTACAATAGCTAATCCTGTATATAAAATGCGTTTGTTCATGGTTTTAATTTTACATTTGCCAGCTAAATTAAGTAAATTTTTGTTTGGTATGGGTTTTCCAAAGTTAATAGTGAAGTCAGGAAAGGATAAATCGTTGTTGCGTTTTCACCCTTGGGTGTTTTCGGGTGCGATTAAAAAGATTAAAGATGATAGCGGGAGAGAGGTTACGCCTAAAAACGGTGACATCATTGAAGTAGTAGATAATAAAGATGACTTTTTAGGGATTGCTCATTATCAGGAAGAGGGTAGTATTTCTGCCAGAGTATTTTCATTTAAGAAGGTTGAGGTAAACGAAGCTTTTTGGTTAGATAAAGTAAGAACCGCTTACCAATTGCGTGAAAAAATTGGCTTAACCGATAACAGCCTTACCAATGCTTACCGTTTGGTGTTTGCCGAAGGAGACGGACTACCCGGATTGATTATGGACTATTACGATGGAGTAGTAGTAATACAAACGGGCTGCCCGGGAATGAACCGACTAAAACCCACTTTAACCGAAGTGTTAAAACAACTTTATACCGACCGACTAAAAGCCGTTTACGATAAAGACACCAACACTTATATCTATACTACCATTAACCAAAGCGAATTAATAGTAAGCGAATACGGAAGTAAAATGTATGTGGACTGGGAGAGCGGACAAAAGACAGGCTTTTTTATTGACCAGCGTGAAAACCGAAAACTATTGGCCGACTTTTCCAAAGGCAAAAGAGTGCTGAATACCTTTTGCTATACAGGCGGATTTTCTGTTTCTGCCTTGCAAGGCGGTGCCGACTTTGTGTGCTCAGTAGATAGCTCTGCCAAAGCCATTGAGTTGACTAAAAGAAACATTGAGCTAAACGGCTTTACTATGCATGATGCCGTAGTAAGCGATACGCAAAAGTATTTAATTGATACCCAAGAAAAGTACGATGTAATAGTGCTAGACCCGCCTGCTTATGCCAAAAACAAAAACGTAATGCACAATGCCGTGCAAGGCTACAAACGGCTAAATGCTTCTGCCCTGGAAAAAATAAACAAAGGCGGCATACTGTTTACCTTTTCTTGCTCACAGGTGGTGAACAGGCATTTGTTTTACAACACTATTATGGCAGCAGCCATTACAGTAGGCAGAGAAGTAAAAGTGCTGCACCATTTAAGCCAACCTGCCGACCACCCGGTAAACATTTACCACCCGGAAGGTGAATACTTAAAAGGTTTGGTGTTGCTAGTAGAGTAGGGTTTAAGACTTTTCCTCACAAGCGGATGCTTGCGAGAGAGGTGTTAATCATAAATTTCTTTCCAATCGTAACCTGATTCTTTACAAAACATTTTAAAAAATTGAAAAGTGTATTCTGATATTTTATTCATACTGTTATGGTATAAATTATAATCTAGAGATAATAATACTGTACTATTATCTATTTCTTTAATATTAAACATAATCTTATATATATTCTCATGAATAATAGATTTATTTATTTTTTTTCTAGAAATTTTTGAGTTAGTATGCGTAAAAGCGTGTCTTGAATCGGAAAGTATTGTCCAAAATTCTTTAAAAGGAATTTTTGCTTTATTTTTTGATGAATATTCTTTAAAAGAACTTGCACAGGTTTTTTTTACTTTTTTAAATAAATCATTACCACCATACAATTCACTTCTAGATAAACTAGTGTCTTTTTCGACTAAACAGTCTTTTAAAAATGTTTCTAATGTCTCAAATGATTGTGAAATAGAATACCCAAAATATTTTGATAAAATTATATCAACCTCATCTGAGTATTCTTTCTTACTTACATTTTTTTTTAAAACTTCTCCATTATTCTTAATAGGTTTATTTTCATATGAATTTCCTGTCCAGTCATGAATTAATGTTAATGTTGCCATTATAGTTTGCTCAGGTGTTATTCCACTTAAATTATCGATAGAATTTTTTAGTTGAGTATTTATGTGTAAAGAATAGAGGTTTAATTCATTAACTCTATTAAAAAAAGTAATAATATGCTTTTTGTATGGATTCAAAAGAGATGTTTAATTATTCTAATCAAGTAATTTCAAAACTAAAAATACTCTTTTTCCCTAAAAGTTGGATATTTTGCCATTTTGGCAGTGTTTTTAAGGGTTTTACTCTAAAATAGGGGCTTATTTGTCAGTTTTGCTTACCCAAAACTTAGTTTGGTTAAAGGAAAAGTCGATTGGGTTAAAGCCAAACTTAGTTCAGCTTAAGCAAAAGTTAGTTTAGTTAAAGCCAAACTTAATTCAGTTAAAGCAAAAGTCGATTCAACTTAAGCAAAACTTAGTTCAGCTTAAACAAAAGTTAGTTTGGTTAAAGGTAAAGTTAGTTCAGTTAAAGCAAAACTTAGTTTAGCGAACCTAAAAGTTAATTGGAAGTACCTCTAACTTAGTTTTGGGAACCTAAAAGTCGATTGGAAGTACCTCTAACTTAGTTTAGTTAACCTAAAAGTTAATTGAAAGAACCCTAAAGTTAGTTTGATGAACCCTAAACTTAATTGGGAGAACCCATTAATTATATCTCACTAAGTATTAGTAATAAACGCCAAAAAGCGAAAAGATTCGGTAATTCTCTACCAAACAAATAATAAGAATAACGGGTGCAAAGTAAAGGCTGTAAAACACACACACCATATAATTAATGGTAGGGCCTTTAAACCAATAGTTCAGCAACAGCGGTAGAATAAGCAACAATTGCATAAATGGAAAAATAGTGTGAAAAGCCGCAGGATATTCTACACCGTAATTGGTATCGTCAAGGGTAATGTAAATGCCTTTAAAATCTTTAAAAAACGGATATTTTTGAATGTGTGCGGTTTGGTTGAGCTCGCTTAAAAAGTAAACGGAGGGCGATACTTCAAACAGAAAATTTTCCTGCGTATAGATGTAGTATCTTGGGTTTTTATAAAGGGCGTTAGTTTTTTTATCTACAATACGGGTTTCGGTGGTTACTTCGGGTGCAAACTTATCATAGGTAAGTAAAATGGCTACTAACAGGCATAGGATTCCGTTAAATATCATAAATTTATACGTCCAGCCTTTTACAAATTTATGGTAGGCACGTACTACATTAAAGGCAAAGCGTTGTTGTTTTTCACGGTAACGCTGCTTGCCCAGCTCATAGCGTTTTTGCCATTCTTCTTCGGTAAGTTTTTCTTTGCCCTTAGGCGGTTGAGCTACCGGTTTCTGAACAATAAAGGAAGAAAAATCTCTTTTGTAAAGAATATCATACGCCTGCTGAATTTGCAAAAACTTTTCGGCAGCTTGCTTGGAAGGGTTTCTATCCGGATGGTATTGTAAGGCTAGTTTTCGGTAGGCTTTTTTAATTTCCTTTTTGTCGGCATCTTCGTCTACCCCAAGTATTGTGTAGTATTTAGATAGTATGCCCAAATAAAAAGGAGTTTAGCTGTCCACTTTTTTCAATTCTGCATTTACAAAGTCAACCAATTCTTTTACGTAATCAGAAGAAAAATTAAATTGAATGTCGGCAGCGTTGTAAATTTCACCAATTGTTTTGGTGTAACCAAGCTTTAACGCATTTTGGTAGCTTTCTATTGCCTTTTGTTTGTTATTGCAATAGTTTCTCCAAACAGCTATAGCGCCCAGCTGTGCAAAACCGTACTCAATGTAATAAAAAGGAACTTCGTAAATATGCAGTACTTTTTGCCAAGCGTATTTTTTAATGTCTTCGTAACCGCTCCAGTCAACACAGTCTAAGCCAAATTCTTCGGTAATTTCTAACCAGTAGTCAGTTCTTTCTTGAGCTGTGTGTTCAGGATTTGTGTATAACCAATGCTGGAATTTATCTATTCTAGCAACCATAGGAAGTGTTTCTAACACACCTTTTATTTGTACAATTTTAGCACGCTTTAATTCTTCATCATTATAGAATAAATGCCAGTTGTCCATGCTCATTAATTCCATGCTCATGCTTGCTAATTCGGCCACTTCTGATGGAAACGATTTAAAATCAACCAAGCTTAACGGATGCGTAAGGCAAGAATGCACGGCATGTCCCGCTTCATGAAAAAGGGTAACGATATCACGGTGCGTACCTACCGCATTCATATAAATGAAAGGATAACCTGATTTGTAAAGCGGATAGTTAAAACCGCCCGGTGCTTTTCCGGCTTTTGAATCTAAATCTAATCTTCCCATTTTTTCCATGGTAGATAAGCATTCGCCAAAATAAGGATTGGTATTGCTTAAAGCAGTTTTGGTTTTATCAATAAATTCTTGTGTAGTTTCAAACGGATTTAAAGGCGTTCCGTTGTTTTCATCTACATCTAAATCGTAAGGTTTTAAAACGTCTAGCTTTAATTTTTCTTTACGTTGCTTTGCCCATTCGTTTAGTAAAGGAACTACTTGTGTGGCAACGGCATTGTGAAACGCCAGACAGTCTTCTACCTTATAATCAAAACGCTCCAGCTCATCAAATTTGTAATCTCTGTAATTTTTATAGCCTGCGTTTAGCGCCATTTGATGACGCTTTTTGATTAAACTGTCTAATAAATCATCCAGCTTTTTAGCGTTCTCCAGCTTTACTTTTCCTATTTTTTCAAAAATGGTTTTTCTAAGTTCTCTGTCGTTTTCCTTTAACAGTTTAGATGCTTGCTGAATGGTTAATTCTTTGCCGTTATGTTCTACCGTCATTAACGAAGAAATGGCTCCGAATTTTTGTTCTTCTTTAGAAAGCTCGGTTTGAATAGGAATATTTTCTTCTCTGAATAATTCAATCTTTCTTTTTAAACCTCTTTTAAAGGTTTTGTAATCATTACCCAGTTGTGCAAAGTAAGGCGATTCGTAAATTTTAGTGTTGAGTTTGTTTTCAAACACTACCGTTTTAGGTTGAATATTGGTTACGTAGTTTTCAAAGTCTTTTTGCAATGCTTCATCTCTGGTGTCAATATTCATTTTGATATATCGCCAGGCAAAATCTTCGCTTATGGTAGAAAGTAAATCAGAACGGTCTTTTAAAAGTTGTTCTAAATCTTCCGTTGAGTTAATAGGTCTTTCTATTAATTGAGAAAAAAAGACTTCAATGTCTTCCCATTTATTAATAGTAAGGTTATCGGGTAAAAAAGAGTTTCTTTTTTCCGTAGAAATATCAGGTGTATTCATAATGTAATTTTTTACAAATGGCGGTTAGCCATTTTTCTTTGACTTAGAAGAAGATTTTGGACTAGCCGCAGCTTTAGTGCTTGGCTTTTTAGTAGTCTTTGAAGCTGTTTTCTTTGGCTTTGCAGCTTTGTCGTCTGCTTTAGCTGCCGCTTTTTTAGGAGCTGCTTTCTTTTTTGGTGTAGCTTCTTTTTCAGCAGTAGCTGTTTCTTCACCTTCCGCTTTTTCTTCTTTCTTTTCTTTTTTCTCTTCCAGCTTTAGCACTTTAGCATCTACTAAAATGTTATACCACTGATAGAATTTTTTAATGTCGGAAGCATAAACCCTTTCTTGGTCATAATCTTCTAGTACGGTAACAAAATGTTTTTTTAATGTATCGTCATCTTCTTTATGACTGATAGATTTTTTTCCATTTTCTTTTTTTAGCAACAGTTCAAAAACTTCAGTTAATGGTTTGTCCTCATCCATTGTGTAAATGCTAATATCTTCTAGCGAGCTTACTCTTTGTGTAGCATGAACGGGCATTCTTTTGCCGTCTGTCAACGACTCTACAATGATGTGAGACTTGGTTTGTGAAAGTGTTTTAAACAAACCCGACTTACCTGAAACTGAAATGATACCTGTTAAATCCATATAAAATCCTTTATTAATGCGACAAACCTACACTATTTTTTCAATTTTTAAAACTTTTAGTTTTACACAATAATTAACAATGTCAACAAGTTGCAATCTTTTGATGACGGTTGGTGTAAACGGAAAAGCGATATTTTAGGATGAAATTACTCTTCTTCGTCTTCTGAGTACCTTCGGAAATCATACTTTTCCTTTTTGTTAGGAGTAAGCTTTTTCTTCTTTTTTAGAACGCTTTTTTGCTTTACTTCCTCTTCTGAAAACTTGTAATCTCTCTCTTTTTTAAACTTTTTCATTAGTTAGAAAGAATTATAAATCAATAGAATTAACAAAACTAATTTACGTAAATATTTTTTACATATCCAATACCCAAGCAAAAATTAGCGGAGCAACAATAGTAGCGTCTGATTCAACTATAAATTTAGGTGTATTGATGTCTAGCTTTCCCCAGGTAATTTTTTCGTTAGGAACGGCTCCTGAATAAGAACCGTAACTGGTTGTAGAATCTGATATCTGGCAGAAATAACTCCAGAACGGAATGTTTTCCATTTCCATATCCTGATAAAGCATTGGAACTACACAAATAGGGAAGTCTCCGGCTATACCACCGCCAATCTGGAAAAAGCCAACGCCTTTACCTTCTGAATTTTTTACGTACCAATCTGCCAGCCAAGCCATGTACTCAATACCTGACTTCATGGTAGTAGCTTTCATTTCTCCTTTAATTACATAAGAAGCAAAGATGTTTCCCATGGTGCTGTCTTCCCAACCCGGAACTACAATTGGTAAATTCTTTTCTGCTGCGGCAAGCATCCAGCTGTCTTTAGGGTCAATTTCATAGTACTGTTCTAACTCACCCGAAAGTAAAATTTTATACATGTACTCATGCGGAAAGAAACGCTCACCTTTATCATCAGCATCTTTCCATATTTTATGAATGTGTTTTTGTAATCTTCTAAACGCTTCTTCTTCAGGAATACAAGTATCGGTAACTCTGTTGTAATGATTTTCCAATAAATCCCATTCGTCTTGAGGGCTTAAATCTCTGTAGTTAGGCACTCTTTTATAATGTGAGTGAGCTACTAAATTCATAATGTCTTCTTCAAGGTTCGCACCGGTACAAGAAATGATATCTACTTTTCCGTTTCTAATCATTTCGGCTAATGATTTACCTAACTCGGCAGTACTCATTGCACCTGCTAGGGTAATCATCATTTTTCCGCCTTCGGTTAGGTGTTGCTCATAACCTTTTGCAGCATCTACCAATGCAGCTGCGTTAAAGTGTAAATAGTTTTTTTCAATGAATTGAGAAATGGGTCCTTTACTCATAATGTCTTTTTTATTTTTAATTAATATCCTAGTAATTTAAGCATTTGTTCAGGAGACTGTTCTTCTGAAAACAATTTGGTGGTGATGTTGTCATCTTCATCACGGTCGATTAGGATGTGCTTTGGCTTGGGAATTAAACAGTGTTGAATTCCTCCAAAACCTCCAATGGTATCTTGATAAGCTCCTGTGTGGAAAAAGCCGATATAAAGTTTTTCTTCCGGGTTATATCTGGGAAGATAAATGGCGTTTACATGTTGTTCTGAATTGTAGTAATCATCACTATCACAAGTTAAGCCACCTAAGAAAACTCTTTCGTATTCGCTGTCCCATCTGTTTAAAGGAAGCATAATGAAACGCTTGTTTATTGCCCAGGTATCAGGAAGTGTAGTCATAAACGAGCCGTCTATCATGTCCCACTTTTCTTTATCGTTTTGCTTTTTTTGGTGTAATACGGAGAATATTACTCCTCCGCTTTCTCCTACGGTGTAAGAGCCAAACTCTGTGTATAAATCTGGAACAGGTAAAAAGTTTTCGTCACAGATAGATTTGATTTGGTAAGCTATTTCATTAATAATGTATTCGTAATCGAAATTAAACGCTAAAGAGTTTTTAATGGGAAAACCTCCGCCTAAGTTTAATGCATTTAGGGTTGGGCAAATCTTCTTTAATTCGCAATATACTCTTAAGCATTTGTTTAACTCGTTCCAGTAGTAGGCATTGTCATTAATTCCTGTATTTACAAAGAAATGTAGCATTCTTAGTTCTA
>Ga0070728_10000767_pt1 | contig 56793 bp, 56 predicted proteins | sample tdDd471_FD_66723 | JGI IMG/M metagenome (GOLD analysis project Ga0070728, IMG submission 66723) | Marine sediment microbial communities from the Atlantic coast under amendment with organic carbon and nitrate - tdDd47.1 | ecosystem: Environmental > Aquatic > Marine > Coastal > Sediment | place... | reverse complement strand
CAGTGCTTCAATCGCTGCCATTGGCGTTGCCGCCCATGAAACCGGACACGCCCTTCAGCACAAAGATGCCTACGGCCCCCTTACATTGAGAAACATGATGGTTCCAGTGGCTTCAATCGGTTCAAATTTTGCCTGGATTATCATCATAGCCGGTTTCCTTTTCAGTGCCATGGGGCTTGTCAAAGTGGGGATTCTTCTCTTCAGTGCCGTTGTAGCATTTCAGCTTATCACCCTCCCTGTCGAATTCAATGCCTCGGCACGGGCGAAAAAAGTACTTGGTTCTCAAAGAATGGTAAGCGCGACAGAACTGGCGGGAGTAAGCAATGTCCTCAATGCGGCAGCCATGACCTATGTTGCGGCAGCCGCCTCCGCAGTGGCAACACTTTTTTACTTTTTGCTCAGAGCCGGAATTCTTGGCGATGACTGATGATCGCAAAGCCCTCCAGTACTCCCATAAAAGAGGCTGCCAAAAAGGGCAGCCTCTCACGATAAGTTAAAAAAGACTTGAAGTTTTCATCAAACCTGTTTCAAAATAATATCTGAAGAAAAAAAGGGGCCCACCCCCATGATACAGGCAAAGGAATGCATCGGAAACTCGGACAGGTCGCAAAAACGATAAGCTTAAAAATACTCAGCATATTAAAAAGGATACGGGATTTTATCTTTTTTGATCTGCGGATTACCTTTAGAAACTACACTGATCATGACGGAGAACTGTCAACCTGCGCGCTGGCCTTTTTCCTTCTCATATCCTTTATTCCCGCCTCCCTGGTCATTATTTCAACCCTCAGTTTTTTCTTTAAATCAGAACAGATGGCTGTTTTCTATCTTGACCATCTCCGGCAGCAGCTTCCCGCTATTGACATGGAGAGAATCATCCAGATCATTGACCGAATTATATATTCCAAAAGATACCTGGCGGCAATATGGATACCCTTCCTTTTCTGGTGGGGAAGTTTAATTTTTGATATCTTTGAACGGGTCCTTGAAAAAGCCTTCAGAATCGAAGAGAGCAGAAAATACTGGAAGGCAAAAATCCGTCACTTTATTATCATTCTCGGAATCGGCATCATGATACTGGTTCTTATCTTCCTTTCCCATACCATCGCCCTGGCAAAAAACACGGGAATCGTTAAATTTATAGAAGAAAACGTTAATCTTCTCCCGGTGGTTCGTCAAATCATTACAACTATCGGTAATATTCCCTTTCTCGTATCATCAATATCAACAATGATTGTCAACACCCTTCTCTTCTTTGTTATTTTTAGATTTGTACCGCCGAAAAAAATCGACAACCGCTCAATTCTCTCAGGGGCCTTTCTCATTGCGATTTTTTATGAAGTGATTAAGACAATATTTTCATACTACATCACTGATATTAATGACTATACTTCCATTTTCGGTTCTCTTTCAACTATTGTCATTCTGATGATCTGGATATGGTATACCTGTTTTCTTTTTGTTCTCGGGGCAGAACTTACCTGGGTACTCTTTGAAAAACGCTCACGGGCGGGAGAGCTCAACTTCACGGAAAAAGAATAGTATCGAAAGGAAGTCAAAGGCGGCCCGAAGGTGTCATGGTAATTTTAAAATATTATCCCAAATAATTACCTGCTTGACTTCCCGGGACAAAAAATCTCCACTCAGATTATGAAAACCAAGATGATGCCCGGATGGGTAATAAACCTTTTTTTTATCATTGGACTTGTCTCGGCTCTCCTCTTCAGAATTTTAATATTTTTCAATAATTTCTGGCCCGCATACAGCAGAATGATCTGGTATGCCGGGGTTCTCGGATATATTTTCTTCTTCGCCTTTCGTTTTTATATCAGCTTTAGACGGAAAAAAACCATCAGCAGAAACAAGCTGATCGAAAAGATTGAAGTTTCTAATATTGAAAAAAATGATAAAGATGAAATAATTTATATTATGAATTCAATTATGAAATCGAGGGAGATGATAAACTACATTTTCATTTTCAGCGTCAGCGCCCTTACCATTCTGGTAGATATCCTGCTCACGGTGATACGATAACGTGCTTTCCCTTGCCGCATCGGGTATTATTTTAGGCTTTGCCGCGGGCATCTCTCCCGGGCCGCTCCTGATACTGGTCATTACCGAGACAATCACTCACAACACTAAGAGCGGCATTAAAACCGCCATGGTTCCCCTGATAACCGATACGCCGATAATCATATTGACCCTTCTGCTTCTTGTTCAGCTCAGGGACTTCTCTCTCTTTTTCGGGATGCTCTCAATAGCAGGGGGCTGCTATATCCTGAAAATGGCATACCAGGGATTCAGGGCAAAAAAATTCGAGACCGCATTAGAGAATAAAGCATCAAAGGGACTACAGAAGGGTTTTTTTGTCAACATGCTCAGCCCCCATCCCTGGATATTCTGGATATCTATCGGTTCACCCATTATCCTCAAGGCATCACAACAGGGTTATACCGCAGCGGGTATTTTTATTCTCTTTTTCTATGTCTTCATAATCGGGTCAAAAATAATGATCGCCCTGCTGGTGGGAAAATTCAAAAAAAACTTTGACCGGTACTATATACTTATACAGCGAATACTGGCAGGAATTTTACTAATTTTTTCAGGACTCTTTTTTTACGAAGGATTTAATTTTCTCATAACCCTGTACGGGCAGTAAATAAAAAAGGCGGCCTTTCGGCCGCCTTTTTTATTCAGCTTATTTTTTTGTTTTACTTTTCGTTTTCTTTTTCGCCGCCGGCTTTTTTGCCGAGGCTTTCGTTTTCTTCTTTTCACTTTCCTGGCGTAATTTCTCTTCACTGATTCTAAAATCAATGTACTGGTGAACTTCCTTTTCCATAATGTCCCGAACATGATACTCGACATGATCTTCGATACGGGTTTCCATTTCATGCTCATAATAAGGCTGCTTTTCTTCAAAGGTTGCAGCATCCTTGTCACTTTTAAAAACAAGGCGCCGCAGGTCTGAAAATATATTGTAAAGCAGCGGCGTGGTTATCAAGGTAATCCCGGTACCAAAGAGAAGTCCCCAGGACATTGAAATCGCCATCGGTACAAGAAAAGGATCATACCCGCCGATTCCATAAGCCGTCGGCATCAGGCCGAAGAAGGTGGTAATGGTGGTCAAAAAGACCGGCCTGAGACGGTTTGCCGCTGCACTGAGGGTTGCCTCCCGTACCGGGAGGCCCCTGGCCCGTTCCCGTTTCATAAATTCAAGCATAACAATCGAATCATTGACAATAACCCCCGCGAGCCCCACAACACCCATGATGGCAAGAAAAGAAAAAACCATCTTATGAAAGAAGAAAGCCCAGATAACCCCGATAAAGGTAAGAGGAATAATGCTGATTATGATAAAGGGATGAATGAGTGATCTGAAAAGCCCCACCAGAATAATGTAGATGACTACAACTGCAATAGCAAAAGAGCGGAACAGCTTCTCCATGTTCTCTTTTGTGTCTTTAAATTCTCCGGCATAATCGACAATGATCCCGGGATTATTCTTTTCGATATCAGGGAACTTTTCCTGAAGCCGCGCGTTGACCCAGACTGAAGTGACATCCTTTGCCTTTTCATCTATTTCACATTCAACGCGAATAGAACGCTTCCAGTCGTCCCTGTAAATTGCCGGGATGCCCTTTTTGTAAGAAAACGTTGCAACCTGTCTTAAAGGAACAAGATTGCCCATCCTGTTAGCAACTTTAATAGTATTCAGTGTATTCAGGTTATTTCGCTGATTCTCAGGATAAATTACCCGTATATCAATCTCTTCATCGGTTTTTTTAATTTTAGTTGCGACAGTCCCTTTAAAACAGGTACGAACCGTTGTAGCAACATCATAGACAGTAATACCTGCAACAGAGGCAGTTTTTTCATCAACAATAACTCTGAGCTCCTGTTTACCTTCTTCGAAATTATCCTGCACATCCTTCAGGCCCTTAATAGTATTCAGGTAATTCTGAAATTTCATTGATATTTTTTTCAGCTGGTTAAAGTCATCACCCTTTATAAGAACACTTACCGGCTTACCTGTAGGAGGCCCTGTCTTCACATAGTTCAATTCCATTTTCTCGAACTTTTCAGCATACCCAAGCTTTTTGGATTCGGCACGAACCCAGTCCATTATTTCACGGGCCTCACGGTCTCGACTCTCTGCAGGGGTCAGGTTTACAATAATTGTACCAAGATTATTCCCCCGCTTCGTTTCAGGGTCCATGGGCTGCTCCCTCAAAATACCGGTGGTTGAAATGACATTATCAAGTTCAGTTTTCGGAAGACGCACAATGATACTTTCGAGGAGACCAATTCTTTGACTCATACCATCAAGGCTCGTTCCAGTAGGAGCTTCTGCTTTGACAACAAAGCGCTCGATATTTCCCTGGGGAAAAAGGATAAACTTCATTTGACTTCCAGCGAAAAACAGTGACCCGAAAAAGATAAAAGTAATAACAAGAGCGGCCTTATACTTGTTTCTTAAAATAACATCAAGAATCTTAACATATCGGGCCTTAATCCGTGTGTAGAGACGACCATCAGCGTCGCCTTTTCCTTCTTTAACACTGCCCTTTCGATTTTTTTCAATATCATATACATGGGAAGGAAGAATAAACATTGATTCGATCCACGAGCAGACAAGGGCAACCGAAACCACTGCCGGCATGGTCCACATAAAATCACCCATGATCCCCCCCATGAACATGAGGGGTCCGAAGGCGGCGATAGTCGTCAGAATTGTTCCCAAAACCGGCATGATAACCTCGCTGGTACCGTTGATAACCGCGTCTTTAACCGTAGCCCCCTCCTCGAGGTGACGGTAAATATTTTCAGCAACAACTATAGCATCATCAACCAGCATACCAAGCACGATAATGAGACCAAAGAGAGACATCAGGTTAATGGATACACCGGCCTGAGACATCCAGATAAAGGTTCCACAGAAGGAGAGGGGTACCCCGACTACCGTAACAATGGATATACGCCACCCAAGAGTTAAAAAGAGAGTAATAAAAACAAGGATCAGACCAACAATGGCATTATTAATAAGAACCTTGAGACGCCTTTTTACAAAATAAGAGAGATCATTTGATATCTGAAAATTATAGTTTTTTTCACTTTTTTTGAATTCTTCAACAAGGGATTCAGCCTTGTTAACGGTCTTAATAATATCGGCAGTTTCCTTTTTCAATACCGTCAGGGTAATTGACTGTTTGCCGTCAGATTTGTTAATAAGGGTTGCCTCTTCAAAGGAATCCCTGACTGTAGCAACATCGCCGACCCGTACCCAGTTACCCAGGTCATTAGCGCGGATTAACACATTACGAATATCCTTCGCGCCCTCTACCTCACCAATAGTCCGAATCATAATTTCTTCTTTGGCGGTCTGAACCAGCCCTCCGGGAAAGTTAAGATTTTTCCGGGAAAGAGCGAGAATGACTTCATTCAGACCTACATGGTACTGGTCCATGAGGCGTGGATTTACCTCTACAATCATTTCCCGTTCCCGCCAGCCCTGTTTGTCGACCTGCGCAACCTCGGAGAGATCCTGAAGTTTTTCCTCAAGCCGTTTTGCCACCTTTCTCATGGCCAACTCAGCGGCATCCCCCGAGATGCCCTTTTCCGGAATAACCGATATTTCCATTATCGGAACCAGTTTGGTAGAGAGCTCAACAGCATCAGGATCTTCAGCATCCTCAGGAAAATCAGAAATGCGATCTATTTCATTTTTAATATCGGTAATGGTTTTATCTTTGTTTTCCAGGTCGGGATCGAGCTGTACTGCAACTACGGATCGCGATTCGATTGATGCGGAGTTAATTTCCTTGATCCCTTCTACCCCGTGAATCTGATCTTCTATCGGAATAGTAATATGCTTCTCAATGTCCGCGGCGGTCGCGCCGGGGTAAATTGTGGTAACAATGACCCAGTCGTATTCGACCCGGGGAAAGGCTTCTTTATTAGTAGTAAACATGAACATCAGCCCCGCAATCAAAATCCCGATGGACATCATGTTTACCAGCAGTGAACGTTCAGTAAAAAAGGCGACTAGTTTCTTCATAATATAATTCCCGAATAATTAAGTTTCCCTGTGGGACGTCTAATAAAGCCACAATTAATGCACCCATAACTTCAAACAGTCAAGAATATTAATACAATTATAAAATAATCATAGAGAGCAAAGCCCCCGGGATTCATGTTGACGAGGAATATCAAAGATGGTAATATAGAAAGGAAGTTTACCTGCAGAATTATTATGAAACTGAAAGAAACAAAGAAAAAACTGACAATATTAGCAGTTGATGACGACAAAACCATGCAAATGGTGCTGAAACAGCTGCTGGATATAGAATATGATCTTCACCTCACTAAAACTGTTGCTGAATTCAAGACACAGCTCTTTGAAGTGGTTCCCGACATCTTTCTCCTCGATGTAAACCTCCCTGACGGGGACGGCATCGACCTGTGCCGCATCCTGAGAGAGGACGAACGACACCAGGAAAGTGTCATCATGTTAATTACCAGTTCAAACAAAACCACGACCATCGAAAAGGGATACGCCGCCGGGGCCAATGACTTTATCAGAAAGCCGCTGGTTCCCTGTGAAATTACATCAAAAATTGAACTCTATGAAAAAATGATAGGTCGCCGGGAATCCCTGCGCAGGGCCTATCACTCCCAGGTTACCCTGAATAAAAGACTCCATAATCTGACAGGAATAGTTAAGAACCACATCAAATCAAGGGATGAAGGAGAAGACATCCGGCTGGCGGAAGACCTCGTCACGATTGTGGATACGGGCTACATTGAAGGAGTTATTGAAAAAAAAGGAAGCTTTCTGACAATTTTTGTCCGGCGCAGCAATAACGAGAGCAAATATAGAAGCTTTGAAGATATGAACCGAAGCCTCGGGCTGACCGAAAAAGAAGAAAAAACTCTTCATCAGTTCAAAATCAAGTCAGGGGATACTACCATATTTTGTCTTCTCATACCCCTGGTTGATGAAAATTCATCAAAGGGCTATATTCTCCTCGAAAACACACGGGCCTTTACAGAAGAAGACCTGGAAATCATCAGGCTCTTCATCAGCTCCTTCTCCATCATCCGGGGACGCTTCAATATTGAAAAGTCTATTGAAAAAATGAACCGGGAATACAAAAATGAAATCTCAAAAATCCGGAAAATTCAGGTTGGTTTTCTTCCGGATTTCCATGAAATTACCGGCTTTGAAATATCATCGGCCTTTCTTCCTGCCGCAGATATTTCGGGAGATTTTTTTGATGCCTTCTATCTTGATGAGAACACTTTCCAGATAGTGCTCTGTGATGTTTCGGGTCACGGCATTGCTTCTTCTTATATCGGCAACCAGATCAGAACCCTCTTTAAACTTCATTCAACCCCCGACCGGACTCCTGCAGAGGTGACGAAAAATGTAAATGATATACTCGCCCAGGATCTCCAGGGGCTCTACTACTACGGCACCGCCGTTGTTATTCAAATTAAGTTAAAGGAAGGGGAAATCATATACACGATTGCCGGGCATCCGCCGGTTCTCTACTACAAAAACAAAAAGAAACAATGCAATCAGCTCACCAACACCGGTCCCCTTGTTGGACTCTTTGAAGACAATGAATTTGAAAACAGGGAGCTGACCCTCGAAGAGGGAGACACCCTCCTTCTCTATACTGACGGAGTCACCGAAGCCAGCGCGGGAAATACAGAGGAACTTGAAATGTACGGGGAAGACCGTCTCCTTGAATTATTTTGCGAACTCAGGGGAAACTCCGCAAGGGATATTGTCCATTCAGTAATCGGATCGGTCTACGAGTTCACTGAATACGGAGACCAGGAAGACGACATCACACTCCTCTGCATACAGAAAAATCACATCTCTAAGAACGCTTAAAAGCGTGAAGACGGAAATCTTCTATTATTTCGCTCCCCCGATCCCGAACTGTTAACATGGCGCCATATCCGGATGCACCCGTAAAGACTTCAAGAATCTCACGTTTGCGCTCGTCTTCAACATAGAGATGGTTAAACTGCAGAGGGACTTCCCAGTCGCTGTTTCGTGACGCCAGCAGGCCGTCACAGAAATCGATGATTTCATGAAGCAGGAGTGCCGAACTTTTCAGGTAATCATTCCCGTCTCTCTCTATTTCCAGTTCTGTTACATGGTGCCGGGAAAGAACCAGCATATGATCATCAATTCTCTTTGAGGGACCTTTCCCCTTCGGAACGGCAAGAAAATCGAGGGCATCTTCAAATTCGAAAAGCTTTCTCTTTAAATCATCAGCGGCGCTGATAAGTCTGAAGACAGCAAAATAGACCCGGGCAAACTCAGACATCGCCCCATAGAAATAGGTCAGCTCAAAACCGGCACGGGAATGAAATTCGATCCGGGGATACTTACGGATTTTCGCCGTATTTTCTTCTATAATTGTATCAACGGTTTCACTAAAAGGACGGTCTTTCTTTTTCTTTTCATAGCGCTCCCTGAGTTTTTCAAAATTTGAAATCTCCGCAAGAATAAATCCTTCCATATTCATCCGGTTTTCCAGGGCCATCCTGAGGCGTTCTTCAAAAGGCTCGCTGTTGAACCACTTCTGGTTATGCTTCTGGGCATATTCTTCATAGCGGTCTCTCAGTTTGTAAATCAATTTTTCAATTTCTTCAGTGGAAAGTGACATGTCGGCAGCCCATTACTGTTTTTTTTTGAAAGGAAGTTTACTCAAGTTACGGATGGTAGCTGTTTATTTAACACCATGATTTCATGAAAAAGCCGGGGCTGTCAAAGATTTTTTATAAAAGAAGCCCCGGGCGCGGCCCCTGAAGCCTTAAAGGCGACGAACACCATCGTCGCTTTGGGACATCATTTATAGAGAAGATCCTGAAGTGCCGGAGTCAAAGCGGGATATAGAAAATCATACCCGGCTTCAAGAAGCTTCGAGGGAACAACCCGCTGCCCCTGAAGCAGAACAGAGCTGAATTCTCCCAGGGCGCCTCGAAGAACAAAAGAAGGGACCGGAGGGAATATCGCCGGCTTTTCCATCACTCCCCCGAGCTTTCCTGTAAGAGACCGGTTGGTAACGGGAATCGGGGCGGCGCAGTTAACGGCCCCGGATATATTTTCATCTTCAATAAGGCGTACCAGTATCCGGGCAAGATCCTGCAGGTGTATCCATGAAAACCATTGATTTCCTGTACCGAGCATAGCGCCCAGGTGCCGGTCAAAAACCTTCTGCAGCTTAACAAGGGCGCCTCCCCGCTCACTCAATACAATACCAAAACGGGCACGGACAACCCTGATGCCCGATTCTTCGGCCCTTTCAGCTTCCTTTTCCCAGTCGCCGCATACCCGGGCCAGAAAATCATCTCCCATGGGAGCATCCTCGGAGAGTTCCTGGTCACCAGCTGCCCCATAGTAACCAACCGCCGAGGCGTTAACGAGAACCTGTACACGGCTTTCTGCCTCACCGGCAGCCTCAACGATTCTACCCGTTGTTTCGAGACGGCTTTTCAGTATCTTCTCTTTGTATGACCTGCTCCAGCGGTGAAAAATCGTAACCCCGGTCAGGTTGACCACCGCATCATGAAGCGGTACCGCATCCTGCCAGAGACCCGGAAGAGCCGCGTCTCCCTGGATAATTTCTGTCCCTTCGGGCATCTCTTCATGACGAATCGAACGCCCCATGGCGGTTACCTGGTGACCTTTCTGCAGGAGCTCTTCAGTCAGGCTTCTTCCCACAAGGCCATTACCCCCGGCGATAAAAATTTTCATGGTATCTGCTCCTTTCACACACTATCGTGACATGCGGTTATTACCCGCCACTCACCAGGGGACGTTCTTCAGTGATTTCAAAAAAAACCAGGTACTTGTCTTCTGCTTCTTCTTCATCACTGTACTTTCTGGTACTTCGACGCAAAGCGGGAATCTGGTCACTGTTTTTTTCTTCTCGAATCATTTTCATCGTGAAGCGTCTTCCTTTATAACCCTTCGCCTCTTCAATGAACATATAGGCAGCCAGGGAATTACTCTGTAAATTTTTGTGGCTCAGCCGGTCTGCCATAATTAAGGCAACTGTACCATCATCAAAAAAATGAGGCCGGGAATAGATTGCTGAATCTACATTACCTTCAGCATCAGCGGTCGAAAGTATCCCTGTTCCCTGTGCGGTTTCAAAATATTTTTTCAGTTCCATAATAATCCTCGCTGTAGTAAAAATAACTCTATACAATACCTGAGTACCTGCATAGGTTATATTCACACATAACATGTTACCACAGGTGAGAAAAATATTCTTCTTCCTTTAAAATATTACCATAAAACAACCTGAAAACGAGAACTTTTTCCACAAGAACTCTTCCTTCTCAAGAAATGACCGCATAGACACCTGCCCCGGCCATAAGCATAACCAGTGCGATCCGTATCACCATTTGAGCCGCCGCCCCTTCCATCCAGCGGGAAAAAGCTGATCCCGCGAGGCACCAGAGAGAGTGAAAAAGAAATTGAAAAATGAAAAAGATAATCGCAAATTGGAAAGCGATAAAAAGCGGATCACCTTTCCCCTCGGCAAATTGAGAAAATCCCACCAGGGACATACCCCAGCTTTTCGGGCTGAAGGGATGGATCAGAAAACCCTCAATAAAAGTAAAACGCCCCGAATCGCCGCCCCCCTTAACATTGAGCTTCAGGATTTTTATCACCAGGTAGATGATATATATCAAACCAGCCCCCTTCAGCACAAGGTCGACGATGGGAAGGGCACGAATAACAGACCCGAGGCCCAGGGCAACAGAGAGGTTCAGGGTAAAAAAACCGGTAATGGTACCCAATAGGAATGAAGAGGCGCCGCGGAAACCAGCAGCCTCACCAATGGTCATCATCGTCAGGTTGCCGGGCCCCGGTGTTGCGGTCATAACCAGGACAAACAAAAAAAATGGAATAAGTTTCATTTCTGCACCTCCAGCAGGGAAATCCCATAAAGCAGGGACAGAATAGCCTTGACAATTGCATGCAGTAAATTATTTAATTGTATGCATGACAAAACTTAACATTAATACCAGCATTATCAAAGGCCCCCTTTACCTGCATATCGCTGACACGATCGAAAGGGATGTTTTTTCAGGAAAGCTCAACCCGGGAGATCAGCTTCCTTCACAGCGGGACCTGGCAGCACGGACAGGCATCAATGTCAGCACGGTAACCAGGGGCTATCGGGAAGCAGAAAGGCGGGGATTGCTTTCCGGCACTGTGGGAAGCGGCACCTTTATCGCCTCTGATGCCACTACTGGCATCTCCATGATATCGACAGAACCACGGGCCCCGGGACTCCTTGAACTGGGCCTTGTCACGCCCCTGACGCATCTTGAACCTGACATTTCCGACACCCTTATCCGCCTGGCCCGAAGCGGGAAAAAAAGAAATTTCATGGAATATACCAGTCCGGCTGGGCTCCCGTCTCATCGTGAAGCAGGGGCGCTCTGGGCGCGCCGCTTCGCTGTAACTGCCGACGCCGATGATATTATTGTTGCCGCCGGTTCACAGCACGCCCTTACCTGTATTCTGACCGCCTGCTTTTCTCACGGTGACCGAATCGCTGTAGACGCCCTTACCTACCCGGGCCTGAAATCAACAGCAGCACTGCTTGGTATCAGGCTGATACCGGTAGATCTGGACAGCGATGGAATGATTCCAAAGGCACTTGAAATCGCCTGCCGCCGTGAACAGATGAAGGGACTCTACCTGATGCCGGGGATGCAGAATCCCACCACCGCCTGTCTCTCTGCAAAAAGACGCGATCTCATTGCTGACCTGGCTGAAGAAAACAATCTTCTGGTCATCGAGGATGATGCGTATTTTCATACAGTAAAAAATCCCCCGGATTCCCTTTTTAATCGAATACCTGAACGATGTATATTCCTCGCGGGCATATCTAAGGCTTTCGGTGCGGGACTGCGCATCTCCTTTATCGTTGCCGGTAAACCTCACCGGAAAGTTCTTACTGAAGCGGTACTCAATACCATATGGATGGCTCCTCCCCTCTGCGGCGAGATAGCATCACTCTGGATAAGAAACGGGACCGCGGAAAAAATAATTAAAGAAAAAGAAATGGAAGCGGAAGAAAGAAACCGCCTTGCCGTAAAAATGCTCTCTGGTTACAAACTGGCAGCAACAAAAAGAGGATACTTTGCCTGGCTGGAATTACCAGACGAATTCACCGGACAAATGGTCGAGACAGCAGCGCGGGAGCGTGGAATAAACATTTTCTGCGCTGAACGATTTGCGGTTGGAGGTGGCACGGTGCCACGGGCGGTGCGTGTTTCTCTCACCGGCCCTTCTTCAGCAAAGGAACTCGAAAGGGGTTTAAAAAATCTGAAAGAAATTCTCACCGGCGAAAGCCATTTCACTCCCGTGATGTAAAAGTATCAAGTTTAAAGTGACAAGTTGAAAGTTTATGTCGTGACCCGACCTTACCCTTATTACTTTCTACTTGTGACTTGTAACTTTCACTCCCATACCGTCTAACGAGACTGGTCAAATTATGTTCGCAATAATTAAGGAATACATTTACTTTTTTCTTTTTGACATACAACAGGGCGATGATGTTTATACTTTTTTAAATAAAAAAGTACGAGGTCATCACTATGAACAACAAAGGGAAATCATTTTTTTCATTCACCATGATTCTTGCCGCGACACTTCTACTCACTCTTTCTGCTTGTGACGCTGAGCGGGACCCGAACTACTGGGCAAAGACATACGACTTTACCGAAGGCACACAGATGTCACAATCGATGAAACCGACCGCCGACGGGGGATACATTATTGCAGGAACCGTATCAATCAATCGGTTCGAAGAAATGGATATGGGCGATATATGGGCAGCCAAGCTCAGCCCAGAAGGACAGATCGAGTGGCAGAAGACCTACAGCGGCAGCCACGTTGAAATAGGCATCGACGGCATGGATGTTGTTCTTTCAAATGACAACGGATACCTTCTTTCATGCCGCTCAAATTCCTTCAATGAAGAATTTTCACCATGGCTTGTAAAAATCGATTCATCAGGAAACATTCAGTGGGAAAAAACCTACAGTGACGGCAATTATACAACAGCCAAATCAACCCTGTCCACTCCCGATGGGGGATATATCATGCTGCTTGGGGCTTCAAACAGTTTCATTAACGAAGAAAGCGGCAATGAAGAAAGCACCACCAATGAAGCACAGCTGATGAAGCTTGACAACAGTGGTGCTGTTCAATGGACAAAAAGCTACCTTTTCACCGATGGCACGGAATTTCAGGATATTGAATCAGTTACTCCTGCAGGCGACGGGGGTTACATCATTACCGGAGCGGTCGTTCCCGTTGAACCGGGAGATACCAATAAGATTTACCGTGACGCCCTTATTATGCGTGTCGATTCAAGCGGAAGTCTTATATGGAAAAAAGAAGTCTCTGGATACAGGGTGTTTAACAGCTTTAATGCCGCGACAGCAGTCAGTGATGGAATTATTGCCGCAGGCTCTACCAGCGTTCCTGAAAGCATCGGGAACCGTGACTTCTTTATGGCCAAGTTCAGCTTCAGTGGAGAGCTTATCTGGCAGAAAAAATTTGACATAAACAACAGTGAAGACGACGAGTTTACGTCTATTGATGCATTCGGTTCTTCATTTATCGCTGCCGGCAACACAAGCGGCTATGACCCATCTGACATTATTGCCGGGACCTTCTCCGCAGAAGGAACCCTCCAGTGGATGAAAGCCTATGACGCCGAACGGGCGAAAGCGGGTGAGGTTTACCAGACAGCAACGGGTTACGGAATTGTCGGGTACAATGGCCTCGGGCTGCTCATCAGTGTAAAAGCTGACGGCACTATTCCCTATGGAGAAAAAAGAATCAGAACAATCACGCCATCATTTAAAAACACCGCCTTTGTTCTTTATGACAGGGCAATCACCGAAGGGACAGCTTCAAGAACTGTTACTTCAACCAGCGCCGTTATTAAAAATCTTACTCTCTCAGTAGAGGATCTTTAAACCAACACTACATGTATCCTGCAGCAACCCTCCGCTGCAGGATACTTTTTTTACAATCTCTTTATCTTCCCCGGAAGTATATAATCATACCGCCCCCGGAAAATTTTATTTGTGGTAAAACGCTTAAACCTTCTCAGCTGCAGCACCAGTTCCAAAAGAAAGGCATCCTGTCTGTAATATTTTTTTACTTCCTTTAACATCACCGGGTCAATGTCTTTTCCCTCAGGCTGGTTTTCGAGCCACTGATTGACAATTTCAATGCACCGGGGAATCCTGTCAGCCACCTGTTCTTTATAGAGATTCCCCAGGAGATCGAGAAGGGCGAGGCGAAGATCGAAGTAATCATTAAAATAATCTTCGGCAATACTGAAAAGCTTGAAAATTCTGCCTATGAGCCAGGGACCTGACCGGTAGATCGGTTCAGTAAAAGCCTCAACTTTTCCATTGATTCGCTTGATGGGAGACCCGATATCAATAAGCAGGGGCCCTTCTCCACTTTCAGGAAAGTACCAGTTCGAAAGCTGAGAATCCGCTGCAGCCTCAATGCCATCAGTGGATAACCGGTTATGCCTCAGGCACGAAACCACCACATCAGCGACCCTGGTTAACACAGGGTTCAATTCACTTTCATCACAGGTGCGCACAATAAAATTCCCGAGACGTTCTTTATTTAAAAGTTCCTGCACCAGATAGACGACATGGGTATGACCTTTTACAGCAAGGCATCGGGCAGGAAGTGGATCCACACCCCGCTGCCTCAAAAGATCAAGGTACTCATAAATATCTTTCACATACTGCGCTGTTTCATTTTCGTCGACAAAGCCTGACATACGCTTCAGAGCAAGTCCAGGAAGTTCATTCAGCGTTAAGACAACACTCAGTTCCCCGTAGTCAATGATGCGGCACCCGAAGGGGCCCCCTTCGGGATCATAAAGATCAACCTGTTCTTCAAAGGAAGTAACTATTCGGGTTATATGGTCCCGGTCATGCATCAGCCCCTCCCTCAAGAAGGTTTTCACACATTTTGATACTCTTTGCAAGAAGCCGGATAAGTTTCTTCCCCTCGCTTTCAGTTATAAGAAGCGTCGGTTTGAATTGAAGCACCGAACGGTCGTAGCCCGCCGGAAAGGCCCAGAGCCCCGACTGAAAAGCGCATGCCGTCATGAGGGCACCCCCAAGGGGATGATCAAACTTCAGCCCCATCACCAGGCCCTGCTGACGAACCTCAAGGAGAAAAGGAAAGCGGGCCTTAACTTCCTTCAATGAATCCTTAAAAAAGGTGCTCATTAATTTTATGTTTTCTACCACGGCGGGACGCTGAATAATTTCAAGTACCTTCAGGGCAACGGCGCACCCCAGCTCAGAGCCCCCGGTGGTTGAAGAATAGCCCCACCCGTCAACACTCAGCCAGGCCCCCGCTTCTTCAGAAAGAAGGGCGGCGGCAATCGGATAGAGGCCTCCTGAAAGGCCCTTGCCGGCAACCAGAATATCCGGTTCAATGCCGAAGGTCTGGCAGGCCCAGGTGCTGCCGGTTCGCCCCAGACCTGTCTGCACCTCATCGGCAATCAGCATGGTTCCATATTTATCACAAAGCTTACGCGCCTCCCGGTAGTAGTCAGAATCGGGCATCAGAAAACCGCTGGTCGCGGGGATCATTTCGCACAACAGTGCGGCGGCTTCACTGTTTTTCAAGGCTTCCTCAAGAGCGGCGGTATCATTAAAGGGAACCCTGAAAAAATCTTTCTCAGGGGCTTCGGAATGAAAAAAGCGTCCCATCTCGGGATCACCTGCAGCTAAACCGAGGCCTCCGTGGCCGTGATAGGCACCTTCAAACGAAATAATGAGGCGCCGTCCCGTTGCCCTTCGGGCTGAGCGTATTGCCGCGTCTATCGCCTCGCCGCCCCCGGCGGTAAAAAGGGCATACTTAAAACCCCCCGGCATGGTTGCGATAAGAGTACGGGCCAGTTCGGTTCGGGCAATACTGACAAAGTGATGATTGCCCATGTCATAGTGACGGAGCGCCTCCTTCAGGGCACTGATGAGCTCAGGGTTACGGTGCCCCAGGTTATAAGTACCGCCGTTAATATGGACATCAAAGAGCTTTCTTCCGTCGAGATCCCAGAAGTAATGTCCCCGGCGCCGGGCCATGACGGGAATGGTATTGAGCTGACGAAATGTCTCTATTCGTCCAGGACATACATGCATGAGGGCTTCTTCAATCAGCTTTTTTTTATCAAGGGCTTCAAAGTCAAATAGTTCAGCCATCCCGCCTCCCCCTGTTGTTATTCAGTTTCTGATGTACCTTCAGTTTCACCGGCCTTTTTCAGCCTGAAGTAGTTTCTGGCAGACCATGCGGCAGTACCGGCAAGAACTGCCAGATCATCAATCCACCCTACGGGCCCTAAAAAATCCGGGATAAAATCAACGGGCCAGAGGGAATAAAGAATACCGACGGCAAGAAATACCAGGGATACAAAAAATCGCCGCTTTGCATTTCCAAGAGAGTTGTCTTCAATTTCCATTATCATTCACCTGCTTAATATAGTGTACTATCTATACCATAAGAAAAAAGGCTGTGTCAATGCATATTAGAGCATTTGGAGCAGACTCTTATAATTCTCCCTGCACTGTATATTAAAGCCTTATTCTTACTTGAAGGCTGTCACGGATGACAGTATGGATGGATAAAGCAATAGGACGGCGCGCAGGACGCTGGACAGGAGGTCCGAGTGCCGTGGTGCCATGGATGGCAAGGAACGGCTGCGCACTCACGCCCGTTGAGCCCCTCTGGCGATTGAAGAGCGCCCTTTTGCTTCAGTCCCTCTCGGCCGTCCATGGCCTCCGGGACATTCGCACATCCTGTGCAGCATTTTGTGGCGAGACAAAAGTAAGCCCCCGGATGAAGTACAGAATAAAGATATCGATAAAACACCCTGAAAATGAAAAAAAGAAAATAGGATTTTTTGAAGATACACATCTCCGGTTCCAGATACTGAACAAATTACACATTAAGTTAACAGCGTTACGAAAACTGGTTGATTTTTTTATCCATAAATAGTTATCTTCCTTATTATATCCATATAGAAAAGGGAATGAGCTATTTTACACAGGAGGTCTCATTACTATGAAAAAGTCTTTATTTACACTTGCTATTCTCACGCTCACCGCACCGGCACTCTTTGCCCTGACAGGTAAACAAATAATTGAAAAATCAGAAGCACTCCCTGAACCGACGAGCGCGAAAAGCCGTATTGTCATGACCATTACCAAGGGAGGGCGCTCAATAGTTAAGGAATTCAAACTGGCCAGCAAAAAGGTCAATGGCGACGCCAGGGCACTGGTAACCTTTATCCGACCCAGCAAAATGAAGGTATTGACCCACAGCCACAAGAATCGAGATGACGACCAGTGGATCAGGCTCTCATCAGGTCGCGTCAAGCGTATTGCCGGGGCTGACCAGAGCAAAGCCTTTGTCAATTCCCACCTGACCTATTACGATCTGCAAACCAGGGAAAAAAATGACTACAGCTACAAAAAGCTCGCCGATGCTTCAGCCATGGGAGTACCCTGCTATGTTGTTGAGGCAAAAAAAGTAAGGGGCTCAAAGATCTATGATAAAATCATAATCTATGTAAGAAAAAGCGATTTCTTTGTAGTGAAACTTTCTATCTACAAGAAGGGGAGACTCTACAAGCATATCGAAAACTATAACATAAAAAAAATAAAAGGAATCCTTACACCTAAAAAAGTTATGGTAAAAATGGTCAAGACCAGCGGCACCACTGTGCTGAACATTAAAACAGTTAACTATAATTCGGCAATACGCAATTCTGTTTTTAATAAATCATCACTGAGATAAAAAGAAAATAAAGGGAAGACGAAGCCTCTTAAAAGCGACGATGCGTTTTGTCGTCTTTAAGAGGCTTCGTCGCTTTTAAAAGCCGCCTTTTGCAAAAAGCTCATACATAAATATTCCCCCGGCAACTGAAACATTCAGCGAATCCGTACCATGCCCCATGGGAAGCGTAACCAGGGTATCAGACAACCGGCGCCACTGGGGAGTAAGACCATCAGCCTCATTACCCAGAAGAAGGGCCGACTTCTCAAGGCGTACAGTTTCCCGCAGGTCTGCCGCTTCATTATCAAGAACAGTCCCATAGAGATGAAAGCCCGCCTCTTTCAGCATCTCTGCATCAGCAGCTTCATCTTCCATTTCGACCAGTGGCATAACCAGGGCTGTCCCCATGGAAACCTTCAGGCTCCGACGCCCCAGGGGATCACATGACGCGGGTCCCAGGAGCAGGCCGTCAACACCCATTGCGGCTGCGCTGCGGATAATGCTCCCCAGGTTTTCCGCGTCTGTCAAGTCGGGACAGATAACCAGCCGGCGGCATCGGGACATTTCAGAAAGAAGCTCACTGGTTCGACGAAAGGGGCGGCGGATACCCGCGGCCATAACACCGCGGTGAAACCGAAAACCGGCAATCTCTTCTATTTCAGCATCACTCTGCACATAGACGGGACACCGGCCCGCTGCAAGCTGATTCATTTCTTCAGCCATCCGTTCACTGGAAAGAATTGACTCGACTTCCCAGTCAGAAGAGAGAAGACGCTCCACAAGAAAGCGCCCCTCAGCAATAAACCGCCCTTCTCGCCTCAGGTCTCGCTCCCGAAGATTTTGATATACCGAAAGTTGATCACTCATGGCTTCATGATAGAAAGAGACTTATTCAATGTCTATAATTATTTTTGAAGGCGCGAAAGCGTTTTCGCGCCTTCAAATGATCATTTTCATTGACAAAGAAACAGACCGGTATATAAATACTGCACAACTACTACATGCGAGGTATCCCATGGGCTGTTTATTCTGCAATATTATTGAAGGAAGTATCCCCTCAACAAAGGTTTATGAAAATGATAAAGTGTATGCCTTTGAAGACATCGACCCCAAGGCCCCCGTCCATATACTGGTAATTCACAAGACCCACACTAAAAATATCGATGAGCTTACAAAAGACAACGCGCAGATAATGGCAGATCTTTTTCTCGCGGTAAAGGAAGTCGCCGCACTGAAGGGGATCGATAAAGATGGCTACCGGGTCATAATCAATAACGGTACCGCCGGTGGCCAGGAGGTCTGGCACCTCCACATTCATATTCTGGGGGGACAAAAAATGGGTCCCATGGTGTGCAGTCACGGATAGTATGCCCTCACCGCCTCACGCGCCCTTCTGCGAACCGGTAAACTTCCTTTCAACTCACCGTTCCATGACGCCTGAACGTATCAATTCACCGTACCAGCGCCCGCCTGCCTTGATGCATCGTTCCTGGCTCTCGAAGTCAACATGAACAAGGCCGAAGCGCATCGCGTACCCCTTGTCCCATTCATAGTTATCGGTGAGCGACCAGACCATGTAGCCTTTGATATTGATCCCCTCCTCCATGGCGCGATGAACCTGAATAAGATGCTCCTGAAGATACCGAATACGAAAAGCCTCATCAGTGGCGGCAACCCCGTTCTCGGTCACAATAACCGGAAGATCAGTTGCTGTTCCCACCATTTTCAAAACATCATAGAGCCCCCGTGGATAAAGAATCCACCCCATGTCAGTCACCTGGTCCCCCTCCCGGGCTGGAAGGGCTTCCATTCCCTTCATGTAATTTGTGCTGTAGTAATTTATACCGACGAAATCCATGGCCCCTTTCAGTTCAGGGAAAGGAAGTCCCGCCCCCAGGGGGAAACCGACGCGCCCGGTGCGAACCGCATCAAAAAAACAGCCGTTGGCCACCCGGTCAGCCAGACGGGCAGTAAAGCGGTCAAAAAAGGAAGATTTTCTCCAGGGCTGAAAATGCATGTAGGCAAAGGCGACACCCACAGGAGCATCCTTATGATACTTTTTGATAAGGCGGTAGGAGCGCCCCTGCATGGAAAAGAATGTCCGGTAAACCTTTATGAATTTATACCAGCTTTCATTGTAGGGAGGAAAAAGCCCCGCAAGATATCCTCCCAGGGGGACCACATTCGGCTCATTAATAGGCAGCCAGTAATCAACGAGATCACCCAGGGCCTGAATGACCGCTTCCACATAAAAGCTGAAATGCTTCATAAAGACTTTCCGCTTGAGAAACCCGCCTTTCGCTTCCACCCAGAGGGGTATGGTAAAGTGATGCAGGCAGAGCATTACGGAAATACCCCGGTCTTTCAAAGCCTCAAGCATCTTTCGATAATGAGCCAGGGCATTTTCATCAATGCACCCCTCTTCAGGTACGATGCGCGACCATTCTGTAGAAAGACGATGCACCTGGATACCCATCTCCCGGGCAGAGTCATAGTCAGCCTCGTAATGGTTCCAGTGATCCGCCGCATTCCCGCATGGATCAGAAAAACGGCGCTCTGACTGCGGCAGCGCCCGGTCTGCCTGTTCCATCCGGTACCAGTCATTATTGTAATTACCGCCTTCGGTCTGATAGGCTGAAGCGGCACTCCCCCAGAGAAAATCTCCGGGGAACTGTATCGGCTTATGAGACATAATGACTGTCTTCCTTTTTAAATATTTTAGAGGCGTGATCTGCCAGTAAATGCAATTATTTATTTGATGGCGCGATGTTTTAATTGAAGGTGCGAAAGCGCTTACGCGCCTTCACTCAAAACATCCTGCACCTTCAGTACATCAATAAAAACCGCAAACTTCCTAACAATTAAAACATCACAAAAATCGTAAAAACGGGAAAATTTCTTGCTAAAATAACCCCCTTTTGAAAATATTGCAACACCTTTCTGCTGAAAAATTAGATGTTATTTCAGCAGCATATTCCAAAGGAAGGAGAACATTGATGAACACCTATGAACTCACTGTAATTCTGCGTCTCAAAGAGCTTGAGGCCACCCAGGAAAAGATGAAAGAAATCCTTTCCAAAAATGGCATCACGATTGTCAGCGAAGATCCGTGGGGCAACAAAAAGCTCGCCTACGAAATCGACAATGAAAGAGAAGGCTATTACTTCTTCGCCACTGTCCAGACATCACCTGAAACGGTAGAAAATGTAATTGCCGAATTCAGACTTAACCATGAGATTCTCAGATATCTTTTCGTAAAAATCAAAGCCGCGTAAAGGCAAAGGGGGATTCCCATGGCAAGTGACCTTAACAGAGTAATGATAATAGGAAGAATCGTACGTGACCCGGAACTCCGGTACACTCCCAACGGTACAGCTGTTGCCAACTTTTCCGTGGCAAACAACCGTTCGTATGTACAGGGAACTGAAAAAAAAGAACAGGCAAGTTTCTTTAACTGTATTGCCTGGGGTAAACTTGGAGAACTGGTCGTCCAGTACTGCAAGAAAGGCGCACGCCTCGGTCTCGAAGGAAGGCTTCAGCAGCGTTCCTGGGAAGACCAGAACGGCAACAAGCGCTCCGCGGTTGAAATCGTGGCGGATAACGTACAGTTCTTATCACCCAGAGACAGTACGGGTGGAGACGTTCAAATCGACATGCCGGCTCAGGAACAGGCACCACAAAGCGCCCCTGCCCCTGTCGACAATAACCCATTTTCAGATGATGATATTCCATTCTAGTATAGACACAGGAGACACCAATGTCAGAAGAAATCAAAAGCACAGAAGCTGAAGAGAAAGCAGCTAAAACAACAGAAGAAAAACCGGCCGCAGCACCTGCAGCCGAAACAACAAATAAACCTGCAGAAACAGCAGCACCTGCAGCTGCGACTACAGATAAACCTGCAGAAGCAACAGCACCTGCAGCTGCGACTACAGACAAACCTGCAGGAACAACAGCGCCTGCAGCTTCAACACCCAGACCTGCCGGGCAGCGTTCAGACCAGCGTCCCGGTCAGGGCGGTCCACGACGTGACGGACCAGGCGGCCCTCGACGTGACGGAGGAAGACCTCAGCGAAGAGACGGACAGCGTATGCCCCGTTTCCGCCGCAAGGTCTGCAGATTCTGCCACGATAAAGCAGCTGTTATCGATTACAAAAAAATCGATGTTCTTGAAAGCTTTATCACTGACCGGGGTAAAATTCTTCCCCGCCGTGTTACCGGTACCTGCGCCAAGCATCAGCGTACTGTCGCACGGGAAATTAAGCGGGCACGAATTATAGCACTGCTTCCTTTTGTAGAGAAATAAGTACAGTGGTGAGTTACTTTATCATAGTAGCACTGGCACTCCTCTTTGTGCTCTTCTTTGCCTTTACCGCATGGCGGTGGGGTGCCGTTGCCGCCGTACCGGCGGCAATACTGGTGCTGCTTTCCTTTTTTCTCAACAGGAGCCTTGATGAGGCACTCTTTATCTCCATAGCGGCACTGCTGGGATTTTTCAGCGGTTTCGTGGTTCGAAAAAACATTTCCCTCACCGTATACCTTGTTTCGGCGACACTTTTCATGGGAGCTGTTTTTACCGGCCAGCACTACATGCTGAAAAAGTTTTACAACATTGACCGCATGCAGGAATCGCGGATAATTATGGAGAACTTGATTAAAGACGCCCCGCTCACAGAAGAACAGCGCCGCGTTCAAATTGAAAAGCTCAACCTTGGGCAGGAGTTTATAAAAAACAAAATGCCCTTTCTTTTTTTCATGGAAGCCCTGATCTTTTCCGCCCTGGCCTTTCTGGCGGTTAAAATCTTTCTGGTCAGGTTCCATAAGGTAAAAACTGAAAAAGGGCTTGAACTCTTCAGGCTGAGCGATTATTTTATTTTTGCCTTAATCGCAGGACTCGGAACGGTCCTTCTGGTCGACGGGCAGGAGTATCCGCTCATCTATCTCATCGCCTTAAACATGGGACTGATTACGGCACTCCTCTACCTGGTACAGGCCATGGGGGTCATAAAGTTTTTTCTTATGAAACGAAATATGCCGCGCTATCTACTGCCTGTCATGTTTCTGTTTCTTTTGCTGACAAGTTTACAGATACTTCCCTTTTTCCTGATTATTCTTGCAGGATTCGGGACCCTCGACTTGTGGGCTGACTTTAGAAAACTAAATACCGTTGAAAAACCGGAAATATAATCATAGAGGGGGAAGTCAAATGCCCCCTGAGCAGATAATCTCAGTACGAGGAGAAAACAATGAAAGTAATACTTCAAAAAGATATTCCTAACCTAGGTGATGCAGGAGACGTCAAAGATGTTGCCGCTGGTTACGCGCGCAATTACCTGATACCTCAGAATCTGGTTATCATGGCAAATGCTTCAAGCCAAAAGGCCATTGAACACCAGAACAAGCTTATTAAGATCAAAAAAGAAAAGCGCAAAAAAAACAGCGAGAAACTTGCCGACAGCATGAAAGACCTTACATTGACCTTTCAGGTTCAGGTCGGCGAAGAAGACAAGCTCTTCGGATCTATAACCTCTATCGATATCAGCAAAGAACTCAAGAAAAAGGGCTTCGGCTTTGATAAACGTAAAATCATGCTCGATGCCCCTATCAAAGAACTGGGCGAATTTCAGGTTCCTTTGAAACTTGAAGAAGGCCTTAATGTTGATATCAAAGTAGTTGTAGAAAAAAAGGAGTAATATATGTCTCTGGATCGGCTTCCGCCCCAGGACATTGATACAGAAACAGCCTGCCTTGCATCAGCACTGCTGAGCAGGGAGGCACTGTATAAGGTAACTGAAATCCTCCAGCCGGAGGATTTTTACCTGAATAAGCACCGGATCATTTATGACGCCATCGTTTCCCTGGAACGAAAAAACACCCCCGTTGATCTCACCACCCTGAAACAGCGCCTTGCTGATCAGAATGAACTTGAAGATATCGGTGGCGATGCGGCCCTTGCCGAACTCTATCGTTCGGTCTCAACCTCGGCAAACGCTGAATACTACGCACAAAGAATCAAAGACATGGCTATTCGCCGGCAGCTTATCGATGCCTCCACAAAGTCTATTGAGCAGTGCTTTGATACATCACAGGAAACCGCTGAAGTAATCGATAATATTGAGACAAATATTTTTAACGTTACAGAAAAACGTATCGTTTCAAACTACAAGGCTATCGATGATGTTCTCAAAGAAACATTAACGGATATCGGGCACTGGTACGAGACCAAGAAAACTGTTACCGGAACACCAACAGGCTACAATGACCTTGACGAACTCCTGACAGGTTTTCACGGCTCGGAGCTTATTGTTATCGCCGCCCGTCCCGGTATGGGGAAAACCGCCTTTGCCTTGAATATCATGAACAATATCGCCTCCATTGCACCGGAAAAAGCGGTACTTTTCTTTTCCCTTGAAATGCCCGCATCTCAGCTCGGAATGCGGCTTCTCTGCATTCAATCTCTGGTGGACTCACAGCGGGTTCGTACCGGTCACATCAGCTCAGAGGAAATGAAGCAGCTCTTTGCAGCCGCCTCACTACTCGGTAAATCAAATATTTATCTCGATGACACCCCTTCTATTAATATTATGGAAATCCGGGCCAAGGCACGACGCCTTCAGCAGAAAGTTCCCGTGGGGCTTATCATCGTCGACTATCTCCAGCTTATCACCAGTTTATCCCGGGTCGACCGGCACCTGCAGATTGCGGAAATATCCCGATTCTTAAAACAGCTTGCCCGGGAACTGGACATTCCGGTCGTTGCCCTCTCCCAGCTTTCACGTGCCGTTGAGCAGCGTACTGACCAGCGTCCCACTCTCTCCGACCTGCGTGAATCAGGAGCGATTGAACAGGATGCTGATGTCGTCATGTTTATCTACCGGCACGAAAAGGTCAACAGGGACAGCGAGAAAAAAGGTATTGCCGATATCATTGTCGCCAAACAGCGGAGTGGTCCTATTGATGACATAAGCCTTAAATTCTGGGACAAGTATACCAAATTCGATAATCTTGATCGATCCCATGAGTACGATGAGGCGGTGCCGACCTATGAGTAATGGCGAAGCAAGTCTTCCAGTCAGAATAATGCAGGGCCTTGGAGCCCATGCGGTTTTTCTGAAAGACACGATTCGGTGGGCCTTTCGCCCCCCCTTTGATTTTGCCAATACCATCAGCCAGATGCTTGAAATCGGCTACAAGTCTATTCCCGTAACAACCATTACCCTTTTTTTTACCGGTATGGTTATGGCCTACCAGATCGGCCGCGCCATGGATGCCCTGATGTCAGGATCAAGTATTTTTATCGGCAGCGCCGTCACCATTTCAATGTTCCGGGAACTCTGCCCTGTATTGACGGGGCTTCTCCTCGCGGGACGCGTCGGATCATCCATAGCGGCAGAGATAGGCACCATGCAGGTAACCGAGCAGATTGACGCCCTGCGTACCCTCTCTGCCAACCCGATCCAGTACCTGTCGGTACCCCGTTTTATTGCCTGCCTGGTCATGACGCCGACCCTGACCATTCTTACCGACCTGGTGGGAGTCCTGGGGGGCGGTTTTATCGCCTACTTCGGCTTAAACATCACGCCTGAAAAATACGCTGAAAATATTATACACTATGTCAGCCTGGCTGACTTTACGTCGGGACTGATAAAATCAGTCTTCTTCGGAATCATCATCGCCAATATATCTTGCTACCAGGGCTTCAATACCCGGGGCGGTGCGGAAGGTGTCGGGCGCTCAACAATTGCAGCGGTCGTAAACTCGTCAATGGTAATTCTTATTTCAGATTACTTTCTAACCTATCTGCTTACATTTATTGATCTATAAAACAGGACCCTATGAGCAAAGAAAAAAACGCTTTCATCAAACACCTCAAGGATCGTGATATTCAGAAAAAAATTCTCGATGCCTTTACTGCAGTAAACCAGGAAGACTTTTTTACTGACAACGTGGTCGGCGGCCTTTATTCAGAGAAACCGATTCCCATCGGCTGCGGTGAGACCAGTGATCACCCCTTTGCCCTTGCAAAAATGATCCAGGTTCTTGATCCGAAAAAATCATGGCGAATACTTGAAGTCGGTACCGGCTCCGGTTACTCCACGGCAATCCTCTCAGGCATGGTGAAGGAAGTTATAACAGTTGAGTATCACCAGAACCTCGCCGAAATAGCCAAGGAAAATCTTATTGAGCAGGAACATTTCAATGTACGTATATTCGCGGGAGATGCCACAAAGATGCATGACCGCCTGGGCCCCTTTGACGGCATTATCATCCACCCCGCATGCAGTCACCGGCCCCTGACAATACTCTCGATGCTGAAGGAAAGCCGTTTTGCTGTTTTCCCGATGGGACCATCATTTCAGCAGCAGATAGTCCGGTACAAAAACAGTCTCCTCAGCGGCGAAGATACCCTGCAGAATTTTACCTTTTACGATTTCTGCTCAGCAGAATCAATTCGAGGCGAATACGGATGGAAGGACCAGAACAAAGATTTCTTCGTTGATGAACTTCCCGATGACAAACGCATTAAGACCATTGACGATGACGGGAAAGAAAAAACTAAAGAGAAGAAAGAAAAAAAGGCGAAGAAAAAAGCTGCAAAGAAAAAGAAGTAGCATCCCCGGCAGGTTCACCTGAAGACTCGAACCTGCCGAAAATTTAATCACATCATTTCTTTTTACTCTTCGTCATGAATCACCCCGAGGCCGTAGCCATCAAAGGCATAATTGGCAATTCGTACCTGGTCAACACTTCCATCAAAAAAATACTCAGTTATCCCGTTATGATACCTGCCAATCTGCAAAGAATCGCTGCCGGAGGCTCGAGTCCCCGTAAACGCTGTGTCTGTTGCCGCGGCAGCATATGACGATTCTGTCGGATTAATATAAAGTGCCACATTATTATTTTCAACAGTCGCGGCAACATAATACCAAGTGCCCGCACTGATACCGCCAGTACTGAAAGTATAGCCCGTTCCGCCATCGCCAAGAAGAAGAGTCAGGTTCCCGCCTGAATCTACATAGAAGGCAAATTCAGCGGTACCGGCACCACCGGATCCCTTACTGACTATAGGATAGATTGTGCCAGCAGCGAAAGGAGCATCGATATTAATCCACGCTGCAACAGAAAAATCAGCGGCAAAAGACTGAGTAAGACCAGGAACATCAACAAACTGACTACTCACTCGGTCAAGGTCTATCGCCTCCGGAACAGTCTCTGTCCCTTGACCACTGACATAGTCCGGCGAAGCCGGCTCAGTGCCGTTATATCTTCCCATGGTATCAAGGGTATTGCTGTTGAAAGCAAAAAAGGCCAATGTCTTATTCGAAGGCTTATCCGCCCCCCCCAGCTCATCACAGGATATAAAAGCTACAGCTGTTAAAAAAATTACGATAAAAACTCCAATCCGATTTTTCATAGCTTGTTCCTCTTTTTATAGTATTACATATACCTAAAAATAACTTAACATTGTTCAGGTGTCAATAAATATGTGACAAAACTTATGAGTTGAAGGCGCGAAAGCGCTTTCGCGCCTTCAAAAAGATCGCATCTTCAGTATTTTCACAAAATCGATTTCTTTTTCTCTTCGGGATTTTCATCATCCTTATAGCAGTAGCGGCAGCCATAAATCATCAGCTTCTGCTCTTTGTCACCCGCAACAGGAGCGGCGTACAGGGCCTCATACTTGGAGAGACTGGAACGGCAGAGGGGACAGATTCGTTCTCCCGGGGGGATCGTTTCAGCGGAAAAAGGCGCATCGCCTTTGTCTTCCCCCCCATTATCTTTTTTCTTTTCTGTGGCTTCCTTTATTTTTTCCTTTCCGTCATTGAGAAGGGAGACCAGATAAATAAAGGCGGTTACGCCGATAACCAGGCCTGCAATATAGAGAAGAGCGCTCATTTTTTCTTCCTGACAACAAAATTAATCATTACGGTTTCTTCAACCGGTTCACTGAAGGTAAAATCACCAAAAATGCCGAGGATTTCCATTCTTTCGCGGCGTAAAACTTCTGTTATTTCCTTGATGGAATAAATTCGCTGAAAATGGTTTTCTTCTCTGCAGGTACCATCATTGTTAAAAAAGCGAAGGGTGGAAACCATCAGCTTTTCCTTCGGGTCATAGTGGTTTGTCCATTCTACATCCTGCCCCCGTACATCGTAGCAGGTTGTCTGGGCGTCGAAATTCTTCTGCATATTATATTCAGTGGTGACATCGAACATGAAAATAGTTTCATCCCCCATGACCTGTCGAACCGAAGCGATGGCGGCCTGAACTTCCTTCATCTCAAGAAAATAATTCATCGTATCGTGGACCGCAAAGATAAAATCCGGGGTTTTAGCCAGACTGAACCGGCTTATATCACCGCAGAATACTCTGAAATTCCGAAAGGCCCGCGCCTTTGCCACCCGCACCATGTCGAGAGAAAGATCCATGCCGTATATGGTATAATTATCGGCAGAAAACTTGGCACCAAAACGCCCGGTACCGCATCCCAGTTCAAGGATCAAGTCGGGATCATCGACAAATTCATGCATGACCTTCCGAATATAAGCATACCAACCCTGATAATCGACACCCTGGAGGATAAAGTCGTAGGCCGGGGCCAGGTCAGAATAAGGATCAATGTATTTAATAGGACTCATGGCAGCACTCTCCTGCGGCTAGAGAGTCCCGAAAGGGCTGTTTTGTCAAATAATATCTGCAGTATTTTCAGCTGCCTTCACCCGCTCCCTGTTCAGGGAGCATGTTACTTTTTTCCGTATAACAGTATAATTAATTCTTGCATTATACGGTAAAGACCGTAGCGTTAACTTCACATAAACGTATTATTATACAAGGAAGAACAATGAGCAGCGAGACAACCATAACCGAAGAGACCGATTCACTCAACAGCCCGCTGCCGGGCGATGAGAGCGAAAAAGTGTCATACAACATTGAGTTCAGGGGAAACGCCATTGAATACTTCAAGATATGGATCGTTAACACCGGGCTCTCGATTATTACCCTGGGGATCTATTCTGCCTGGGCAAAGGTACGAACAAATCGATACATCTATGGCAGCACCTTTCTTGATTCATCATCTTTTCAGTATACCGCCAGCCCCCTCGGCATTCTGAAAGGAAGACTGATCGCCGGTGCTTTTTTCGCCGTGTACATGCTCTTTACCAGGTTTTTTCCTGAAATAGCGCCCCTCTTTTTTCTTCTGGCGATGCCCTTTATCCCCTGGATGGTGGTAAAATCTCTCAGGTTCAGGTCACGGTATTCCCGGTACCGAAATATCAGCCTTGATTTCACCGGCACGGTAACGGAAGCCCGAAAGTACTGGTTCTGGATGTACTTTCTCGTTATTGTCACCTTCGGCTTTATAATTCCCTATATCGACTTCCGTCAAAAAGAATTCATGTTCAACAGAAATAATTACGGGCAGACCCCCTTTAACTTCTCCGGAAAATGGGAAAATTTCTTTGTCATCTACATCCTGGGGGGACTCATCACCTTCGGCCTGGTCATTGCGGCTCTTCTCCTTGGGGGTGGAATCATAGCAGCGGCTGTTGCAGCAATTGCCGTAATGACCCCTGACGCCATGGGAACACTACTGGAAGATGAAGCGATTCTCGCGGCCCTGATACCCATTGCCATGATGTTTCTCTATCTTCCTGCGGTCATGTTCATGACAGCCTACAAAAGGACTTCAGTCTTTAATTATCTCTTTAACAATACGACTCTGGGCTCTATATCCTTTACAAGCACCCAGAAAATTTTAACGGTCTTCTGGATTTACCTTTCAAACTTTTTTGCCATAGTTTTCACTCTCGGCATTCTTTATCCATGGGCCCTGATGCGGCTTGTCCGCTACCGGATGGAAAACATATCTCTTGAAACCGATGGAGACCTGGATTCATTTCTCGCTTCAGAGAACCAGAATGTTTCCGCAACAGGAGAAGAAATAGGCGAGGCATTTGACTTTGATATCAGCATATAAAATAACAGGGAATTTTTTCCCACCCGGACAGTCTTTAAAGCATGACGCTGAAATTTCAGTAGACCCGAAGCTCTTTACGGTTCATCTGTACAATGAAGAACCTCGCAGGTACCTTATTGAAGAATTAACAATCAGCGACCGCATCGGCGATACCCCCTGTATCATATCACTTCCCGACGGGGGACTGGTGGAAATTTTTGACAATGAAAGCCTCGACGCGCTTTTTCATACCCTTCCCCAAAAGCCCCGGAGCCGGTTCATACATACCCTTGAAACCCGCTGGCAGTGGATAGGAGCAGCCCTTGCGGCCATTGTCGTTTCGCTTGTTCTCCTTTTTACCTTTGGCCTTCCCATGCTGTCGCAAAGCATCGCGTCGCAGATTCCCCCTGTAGTTTCTGAAAAAATGACTGTAAAGGTTATAGCTATGCTCGACAGCGGCATGGTGACTCCTTCCGGGCTGAAAGAAAGAACCAAAAGAAAATACCAGCGCTATTTTAAAAGAATGACCCGCAGGATGGCCCAGGGAAAAGACTATAACTTTCGCCTTCTCTTTCGAAAAGGGAACGCCATCGGGGCGAATGCATTAGCCCTCCCTGATGGAACGATCATTGTAACCGATGAATTGATCCGTCTGGTTTCTCACCGCAATGAATTTATCGGAGTCATGGCCCATGAGGCGGGTCATGTGGTTCACCGTCACGGCCTTCGCATGACACTGCAATCTTCCCTCACCGGACTGGTGCTTGTCTATCTTGGCGGTGACATTTTAAATTCTGCATCTATTATTGCAGCCCTTCCCGGTATTCTTATCGAAAGCGGCTATTCCCGTGATTTTGAACGTGAAGCCGACAAGTTCTCCTTCACCTACATGAAAGAAAACAACATACCGTCAGAATACTTTGCGACGCTACTCAAGAAACTGGAAAGCCAGCAGAAGACTTCCGGCAAATCAAATCTTTTCTCAACCCATCCTGCAACATCTGAGCGCCTTCAGCTTTTAAAAAGCTACGAGAAATAGGCCCCGGTACCGGGGCTCAAAACGCAATGAAAACCGGCACAAAGCATATGACCGCACCTTCCCCCCTGATTCTCGAAATCAAGGGAAACTCTCTTGATGACGGCCCCGGCATCAGGTCTGTTGTATTCTTCAAGGGCTGCCCCCTTGACTGCGTCTGGTGCCACAACCCGGAAAGCAAAAGGAAAACCTCGGAGCTTTCCTTTGATCCGGGTGTCTGTGTCGCCTGTGACGCCTGCATCGAGGCATGCCCTGAGAGAGCCTTAAAAAGAAAAAAGAAAGAATTCATCAACCGGGAAAAATGCACCCTCTGCTTTCAATGCACCGATGTCTGCCCCTCAGGGGCTCTAAGCCGGACAGGCAGAGAGATGACGGCCAGTGATATCCTTGAAACCGTAACCCGGGATAAACCATTTTATGACAGCTCAGGCGGGGGCATAACCCTTTCGGGGGGAGAGCCAACACTGAACATCGACTTTCTTTCAGAAGTAGCAGCCGGAGCACAGAAAAAAGAGATACACGTGCTCCTTGAGACCTGCGGCCTTTTCAGCTTTGACTCATTCATTGAAAAAGTATATCTCCACCTGGATGAAATATTTTTTGACATTAAGATCTTTGATGAAGAAGCCCACAAAAAATACTGCGGCGCTTCGAACAAAATAATCATGGAAAACTTTTCCCGGCTCCACGAAAAGTTTCTGGCCGGCGGCGTACCGATCCTTCCCCGGACGCCCCTGGTTCCCGGTATCACCGACGGTGCGGCAAACCTTGCGGCTATTGCCGATTTTCTCAAAGGCAATAATGTCACCAACGCGTCGCTTCTCGACTACAACCCCCTCTGGCACGAAAAGAATCTTAAAATCGGCGTGACCAACCGGTACTCAAAGAAGAAAGAGATGCAGGACTTTATGGATAAAGATGCGGTAAAAACTGCCAGGAATATTTTTGAGAAAGCCGGCATTATACTTACATAGAGACCGGTATGACCAACCTCTTCACCTTTACAAAACTTATATTGGTTTCACTATTCTGATGCGCAGTTTATATAAAGCATGTTCCATTTTCATCCAGGGGCCCCAGGTACCTGAATAACCTGAATAAGTTCTTTTTACAGTCATTTCAAAACCCGGTTCAAGAAAAAAGCCACCCATATCAAATCCCCCGGAAAGCATCAGAGAGCACCCCTGAACTCGACCCGAATAAGATCCTAGATTATTTTCACCCTTTTCCCAGACATAACGATATCGAAAAGCGCCATGGAGGTAATATGTTTCCATCTCAATACGAAGGCCCGCCTGGGACACGAAACCGTATTTTCCAAAATAGCTATTATCATCTGTTTCAAAATTCTCATAATAATCGGCCCCCAGTGATGGACCGAACCCGAGATAAGGCTGCAGCATTCCCCTATCAAAACGCAGGGCAGGGAAAGCGTCTACCTTCAATGAAGTTAATAATGCATCCCGTATATCACCATTGTATTTAAAAAAACGGAAATCCAATTCACCATCACAGATAAAATCAACCTTAACCGTCCCTTGCTTCAATTCAACAAAAGAAGTGTATACATTATAGCCGACGCCAAATTGATATACATCGGCAGCTTCTCCAACGGCGAAGGTAAAATTAAACTCCCAGCCCTTTTTCCCATCTGCCATGACCTGAGTACCAAAAAAGATAAAAAATATTATAAAAAGACACAGACGTTTCATATGCTTATAATCCTCCAGATTTTATCAACAATTATTGAATGTACTGTCAAAACCTGCACCAGCCACACTAAAATAACGCCCCAAGCGAAGCAAGAACTCTTTAAAAAAATAATGCTCTATCAAAAAAAGCCATTTATCGAGACGCACAAAAGGCTCTTGACAGAAACTTCCCCCCCGTAAAAAAAAACAAAAGAACTAAAAAGGAAGTAAACGCACATGGCCCAGTTAAACCTGCAAAATGTAACCCTCGCCTTCGGCAGCGAGCCCCTTCTCGATAATGTCACCCTCCAGATACAGGAGGGTGAAAAGATTTCCCTTCTGGGAAGAAACGGCTGCGGCAAATCGACCATGATGCGTCTCATCAACGGCAGCCATGAACCTGACGGGGGAATGCTGGTCCATGACAAGAACATGAAAACCGCCCTCCTCACCCAGGAGGTTCCCGCAGACATCAGCGGCACGATCGCAGCAGTACTTGAAACCGGCATTAAAGATGACGATTCTGAAACCCACCACAGCGAACAGGAAAAACATCGCCAGGTCGAGCGTATACTTTCACTCCTTACGCTTGATGGCGACCTGAACTTTGAGACCCTGTCGGCGGGCATGAAGCGCCGGGTACTCCTGGGGCGGGCCCTGGTAAACGACCCGGACATTCTGCTCCTCGATGAGCCGACCAACCACCTCGACATTGAATCGATCAGTTGGCTTGAAGATTTTCTTGCCCGGTACCAGAAGACACTTTTCTTCGTAACCCACGACCGGACCTTCATGAAAAAAATTGCCAACCGGATAATTGAACTCGACCGGGGGCGCCTCTTTGACTGGAAATGTGATTACCAGACTTTTCTAAAACGGAAAGAGGCGTGGCTCGACTCTGAAGAATCCCAAAACGCTGAATTCGACAAGCGCCTTGCCCGGGAAGAAGCCTGGATCCGCAAGGGCATCAAGGCGCGGCGGACCAGAAACGAAGGCCGGGTCAGGGCCCTGGAGCAGATGAGAAAAGAGAGAGCTGAAAGGCGGGAGCGGACCGGTTCAGCGCGCATCGGCATCCAGGAGGCAGAAAGCTCCGGCAAGCTGGTCATTGAGGCAAAGGACCTCTCCTTCAGTTACGGAGACAATAACATTATTGAAAACTTTTCAACCCGGATACTACGGGGAGACAAAATCGGTATCATCGGGCCGAATGGCTGCGGAAAATCAACCCTGATCAAACTTCTCCTCGAAAAACTGAAAGCCGACCAGGGGACAATTAAACTGGGCACCAAAATCGAAGAAGCGTATTTCGACCAGCTCCGGGACCGCCTCGACGAAGACCGAACGGTGCGCCAGAACGTCACTGACGGCAATGAGATTATTGAGTTCAACGGCGGGACCAAGCATGTTATCGGCTACCTGCAGGACTTCCTCTTCACCCCTGACCGGGCCGATGTCAAGGTGGAGGTTCTCTCGGGTGGAGAAAAAAACCGCCTCCTCCTGGCAAAACTTTTCACCCGTCCAGCCAACCTTCTCATTCTCGATGAACCGACCAATGACCTTGATATCGAGACCATGGAACTCCTCGAAGAACTCCTGGTGGAGTACTCGGGCACCCTGCTGCTCATCAGCCACGACCGAACCTTTCTCAATAATGTAGTCACCAGCACCCTTGTCTTTGAAGGGAACGGCCAGGTAAATGAATATGCCGGGGGTTACGACGACTGGCTCATTCAGGGAAATATGGAGAAGGAAGTTAAGGCAAAGGAAGAAAAAAGACCAAAGATAAAACCGAAGCAGGCAAAAACCAAACTGAGTTTCAAAGAAAAAAAAGAGCTCGAAGAACTCCCATCGCTTCTTGAAAAAAAAGAAAACCGCATTGAAGAAATCCACCAGCTCCTCGCCGATCCCGCCCTCTACCAGGAAGAGGGATCACGGGTTGCCGGCTTAAAAGAAGAACTTGAAACATCTGAAGGCGAACTGGAAATACTTTTTGCCCGATGGGAAGAACTTGATTCAATGGAAGCGTCTTTTACGAAAAAAGATTGAACTTCAAAAATTGTACAGATAAATCTTCTGCAAAGAAAGACTAATTGCAATAAGAAAAGATGCAGCACTATTCTTTCGAAGAACGATCTTATGCGTCTTCCAGATAGAGAGACCGGTATTGAACAAAGTATTTAACTCCTGACCAGACGGTGAGTACAGCGGTAGACCAGAGGGTAATATCCCACAGGTGGTAAACATTCAGCATGTCAAGGGTAAGCCCGCCAATCCTTACCCAGGCCGCGCCGGCAATACCAACCACAACGACCTGAACTATTGATTTAATTTTCCCTAAACCGTCTGCAGCCATGACTGTCCCTTTTTGCACAACAAGGGTCCTGAGTCCGGTAACCATAAACTCCCTGCAGATAATAATTACAGCAATCAGCACAGGAATTAAACCGGCCTTCACCATCAGAATGTAGGAAACAGAAAGATATACCTTATCAGCAAGAGGGTCCATCAGCATGCCGAAATCAGTGATCAGATTATACTTCCGGGCAATCCAGCCATCGGCTATATCCGAAAAACCGGCAACAAATGCAATGATATATGCTGTCACATGAAACCAGTATGCTACCGTAGCTGTTGAAGTTTCGTTAACATCCCCAATACTCGCCAGGGTAATAGCAATAAACATTAATATTATTCTACTTACTGATATTTTATTTGGAAGATTCAATATCTTATTCCTTTTTTATAAAACGGTTCCTGACACAAAATCGAGAAACCTGCTTCCTGCCATCAGAATGTTAAAATATTTTATAAAGCACCGGGTATGCAAGGCTTTTTTATATTAAATTCTGCTAATAATCAGCAAATTACAGGATTGATTATAACATTTTTCAGAGTAACATGTCTATTTAAAGAAAAACAGTAATGCCCCCAACAGGGCCTCCCAAAAAAGACTGTTCAGAGGTGATAAACTGGTAACCTGCAAATAGTTTCACCCTGTTTATATGTACGCCGATTCTCAGCTCACAATCAAAAAAGTTTATTTTTTCATAAGAGATGCCGCCCATACGAAGATAAACACTCATCGGCTTTCCAGGAAAGGAAGTAATGATCGCTCCGTAAGCGCCGCCGCTCCGGTCAAGAATCCCCCTCATAAAGGAACCGCCCCCATAAAGATCCAGAGACATGTTGCGTGCCTGAAAAATTGAAAGATTCAAACACCCTGAATAATACTGAAGATTATCCGTGCCGTCCCAGAGCGCCCTTGCAATAAACAGAGGGCCTAAAAATTGCCAGAATTTGCCCCTCACTTCAATAAGAAATCCGGAACCGTCACCCTGAGCCCATTGTCCGCCAGTAGTAACTGTATAGTAGTAAAATTTATTCGCAAACATATCCACTGGAGGCTCTACTGTTTCAATAGATTCATTTCCTTCATCATCAATGGTTTTGATTGTTTCTTCTTTGATATCTGCTTTCTTAATGTGCTTTATATGTTTTTCCCGGTTTTCAGAATAGGGATAGGAAGTATAATAGACTGTGCTGTTATGAAAACGCCAGACTGCCGTAAGAGCTTTCCCGATTTCTTCAAATATTTGCCCCATACAGGACCCGACTGCGTCGCCGACACAACTTCCACCATCTCCCCCACCACTACTGGAAGAATCTTCTTCTTGCTCAACATCATCTTTAAAATCTTTTAGCTTTGCCGGGACATCGAAATAAAGACCTGAAGTAAAAAGAATTGTGCAGGCAAATAACAATACTGCTGAAACCGAAGCAACTTTCTTTTTCATAATATACTCAACCTGACTCTTTAGTAGATTCCAGAATTTTCTGATTTGCTTTCTCTGTCAACAGGATTCCATTTGATATTTCTCGATACTGTGAGTTACCGCCTCATTCTCCTCTTGATCATTCTTTTTATTTGATAAGCCGGTTTAAGATCAGGCTTTAGACTGATTGCCCTGTTGATCAAAGTCATCGCTTTCCGGTATTGTCCCTTCAGATAGTAGCAGTATGCCAGGTTCGCATACTCAAGGGCCCATTTTGGATTGAGCCTGATGGAGGTCTCATGCATCTTGATGGCATCATTGATCATGTTCTTTTTTTGATAGGTAATACCGAGCCAGTTGTATGCCAGAATATATTGAGGATTGAGCTCAATGGTCTTTTTCAAATAAGAGATATCCCCTTTCCGTGCCCGGGATATGGCAAAATATGCCTCGGCATTGTTCGGGTTAAGACTGATGGCATGGTTTGCTTCTTTTTCCGCCTCTCTTCTCCGCGGCTCCGGAAGCCAGTAGGCGTATACAAGCGCCAGGGCTGCATGGGTCTCTGACAGTTCAGGAGCCAGTTTAACTGAACGCCGCGCCGCGTCTAATGCCTCGCGGTAATATTCCCGATATGACTGATTGTTCCAGCTTCGTTCAAATCCCCAGTACAGATTAGCAGATGAAAGCCCTGCCCAGGCCAGGGGAAAATTCCGATTCTGTGCAAGGGCCTTTTTGTACAGGGCGATAGCCTTTTCATAACTTTCCGGTGTGGAAAGAAAAAATTCCTGCCGGGCCTGCAGGTAGAGTTCGAAAGCCTGCCTGTTTGCAGAAAAATCCCGGGTGACTTTATCGATTCGTTTTTTCTCATCATTTTTGATGTTGATATTAAAGGAATGGGCAATTGTATTGACCAGGCTGTCCTGAAGATCGAAAATATTATTCAATAAACCAGTTTTATGAAAAGAATGCTTCCTGGAAATGATCCCTGTTTCCACATCAATAAGTTTACAGAAAACACGAATTTTGTTCTGATGTATCTGGTACCGGCCCACCAGCAGGTAATTGGCCCCCACCATATTACCAATTTTAACGCCATTTTTTTCATTAAGGAGACCGGTCAACGAAAGCTGCTGCTCACGCAGAACCCGATCGAGGCCCTGCCTTTCCACAACAAGAATATCGGGTATCTGAAAAAGTCCGATGGTGATGGTTTCGCTGAAGCCTGCAGAAAGGTAATCATATGACTTCACCTTGCCGAGGTTTTCAAAGGGAACTACAGCAATTCGAAACTTTTGCTTACCGGAAATAGAGATCGAAAGACTGAGACAACAGACGAGTATGATAATTATTTTTTTCACGGCTTAGAACTCCTAAATATATTCAAGAAATTATAATACTCCCGGGGATCATGATATACAAATGCTAAATTATCATCAAAAACACTGGCAATGCAAGCTATTTAAAATTTTTGTCATCACTGCCATATTGACGAATATACCGACTGCATGATATACTTTAATTTTATCAACAGTGCAGTCTCAATGATCTACACAGTGATTATTCTTTTTTGTATGCAGCATTGAATGCAATAGTCCCAATTAACATACCTATCGAGAAAAAATATCGATCCAACCAGGAGCAACACCCATGGAAAACACCGCAGTGAAACAAAATTATTTCAGCAATATTGAAAAAGAGCTGGATCAGATTATCTCCCGTCTTGATAAAAAAATATGTGTCGGAATAGGATGTGGTGTCGGCAAACCGGTTAATTTTATCAATGCCCTTTACAAACGAGCAAGAGAGGATTCTGAAATAGATCTCACCATTATAAGTGCACTTACTTTAGAGAAACCAAAGGGACAAAATGACCTGCAGAAACGGCTTCTTGAGCCTATGATGGCCAGAATATTTGAAGACGGGCCGGATTTTGAACATGTACTTGATTTAAGAAAAAACAGTCTTCCCGATAATGTTAAATTGTATGAATGGATGCTCCCTCCCGGTGGATTTGTCATGCATAATACGGGACAGAGAATTCATGTGGCTGGAAATTTCAGCGATGCTCCCCGGGATATAATAAATAAAAATATTAATCTTCTCTGCCATCTGGGCGCTACAGCTGAGATTGACGGCAAAAAAGTCATTTCATGCGGAGGAAACTCTGATGTAATCTCTGAGCTCATCACCTGGATGCTGAAACAAAAAGATAATTCAGAACGATTGATTATGGCGGAAATCAATGAAAAAGTACCTTTTCTCTGGGGTGATGACATCTATGAACCTGAAATGTACGATTATATTTTTGAAGGTGAAGCCTTTAACCAGATGCCCTTCTGCCCGCCAAAAGAGGCAATAAGTGATGCAAATCATATGATGGGTTTTTATTCCAGCCTTCTGGTAAAAGATGGAGGAACACTTCAGGTAGGAATCGGTTCACTGGGAGATGCAATTACAAATGGCATCTTAATGCGGCACAAAAATAATGACACGTATCGAAAGCTTATGGAAAAAAGTGGAATTATGCAGCACAAAGGAAAGCTTATAAATTCATACGGTGGTGACACACCATTTAATGAAGGGCTTTTCAGTGACTCAGAAATGTTTGTCGATTCTTTCCTCGACTTGTTTCATGAAGGTATAATCAAGAGAAAAGTTTACAGCGATTATTTTATTCAAAAATTGATTAATGAAAAACGGATAACAGCTGAGGTTACCCCGGGTACGGTCAAAGAATTATGGGATGCAGGTGCTATTGGTACGCCCTTACGGAAAACTGAATTCATGTACCTTATCGAACATGGCATTCTCAAAGACAATGTTGAATACAGCAAAGAGTCTTTAACAATGGGAGATGAAAGTATTTCCACAGACCTTTCTATCGCTCTTTCTGACAAATCATTAAACAGTTTTTTAGGTACTCAGCTTAATGGTGGTGAAGTCATTCATGCGACTTTAATGATTGGGCCAAAGGAGATGTATAAAAGACTTGCTGAGATGTCACTGGAAGAGAAAAAAGTTTTTGCTTTGAAAAATATAAAATTTGTTAATACTTTAAATGGTGAAGAAAACCTTAAGGCAGAACAGAGAAAAGACGGACGTTTTATGAATTTTACACTTGTGGCAACTCTTACAGGGGCTGTTGCATCTGAAACAATTAAAAATCAGCAGGTAATCAGCGGAATAGGCGGGCAACTCGACTTTATCACCATGGCAAATGCTTTGGATGATGCCCGGTCTATATTAATTCTTAACGCTACCAGGGGTGAGGGAAAGGAAGTTCAGTCGAATATTGTATTTGAATACAGCGGCTGTTCCGCATCCCGGCAAATGCGCGACATCATAGTCACCGAATACGGGATAGCCGATCTTCAAGGCTGCAATGATGAAGAATGTGCAATTGAGATGATCAAGATTGCAGATTCGCGTTTTCAGGACCAGCTTTTGGCTGAAGCAAAAAAATATAAGAAAATTTCCCCGGATTTTACTATTCCCGAAACTTTCAGTAATAATTATCCTGAAAAAATAACAGGACTGTTGAAGGAGTTTAAGGATCAAGGGTATTATAGCGTATATCCCTTTGGAAGTGACCTGTCCGAAGAAGAGTATCAGCTGGGAACATCCCTGAAAAAATTCCTGATAGACATGAGAGACAGTAAAATAAAAACTCTTGCCGGTGTTCTCCTTAAGCTGTTTAAAAAATCTCCTGTTGAATTCCAGAAACATCTCGAAAGGATGGACCTGCTGGCTCCGAAAAATTTTAATGAAAAATTTCAACGGGCTGTTGTTCTTACGGCCCTGGACCATAATTCATCAGGATAAAACCGGTACATACCCCTGCCAGCATGCATCATGACCCCCAAAAGCTAAAGTCCCCCTGAAGGGATTCAGAGGGCCCGGGCAAGAAAGAGTACAACAAAATTTTTCTTGCAACATCAAGACAATTGTCTCAGAATGGAGCACAATAAATAGTCAAAGGAAGTTTACCCAAAACATGAAAAAATACATCCCGGCTCTTCTCATAGCTTTACTCATCATCACAACCGGATCGATCCATGCGGCCCGCAAGGCCCCCGGATTTGCCCTGATGAACAACAAAGGAAAATTTATCTACAAATCACGTCTCAAGGGAAACCTTCTGATATCCTTCTGGGCCAGTTTCTGCGCCCCCTGCAAAAAGGAGATACCCCACCTTGTTGAGTTCGAAAAGAAATACGGTAAAAGCAAAAATATGAGACTGATCCTGATAAATGTTGATAAAAACGACAGTTCAAGGAGTGCTAAACACAAGGCAGACAAAACCCTGCAAGAGATAGGCGTCAGCCATCCATATCTGATGGACCTCTACCACATGGCCCTGCAGAACTATAATCCGAAAAAAACCGTCCCTGCCACATACCTGGTCAACAAGCATGGATATATTGTCTTTGCTGAAAGGGGAAACAAAAAGAATACCCTTACACGCCTTGAGCGGGCCATTAAAAAACTCCCCTGAAAATAGATTGACGTATCGGTAAACTGTCCGTTAATGACTGAGAAAAACCCCGGTATCCGGCACAAGGGGACGCTCTCTCCCCGCGAAAAATCCACAAACGCCGGCTGCACCCGGGCATTATGAAAGTCTGAAAAGACACCAAATTTACTGATACGGGGTTAGTTATATGGAACTTCCTGCAACTTTTGAGCCAGAAGAAGCTGAAAAAAAATGGTACGAAATCTGGGAACAAGAAGGCTTTTTTCACGCCGATGAAAGTGATGGTAAAGAGCCCTACTCCATTGTAATTCCCCCGCCCAATGTAACGGGCAACCTCCACATGGGTCACGCCCTCAACAATACACTGCAGGATATCCTGGCTCGATGGAAACGTATGGAGGGGAAGTCAGTCCTCTGGATGCCCGGCATGGATCACGCGGGCATCGCCACCCAGAACGTGGTCGAACGGCTTCTGAAAGAAGAAGGAAAAACCAAGGATGACCTGGGGCGTGAAAAATTCCAGGAGCGGGTCTGGGAATGGAAAGAACAGTCCGGGGGCACAATCAAGGGACAGCTCAAACGCCTCGGCTGCAGCCTTGACTGGGAACGTGAACGCTTCACCCTCGACGAGGGACTTTCCCGGGCGGTCCACAAGGTATTCAAGACTCTCTACGATGAAGATCTTATATACCAGGGATACCGGATCATCAACTGGTGTCCCCGCTGTACCACTGCCCTTTCAGATATTGAAACAGAATATAAAGATCTTGAAGGAAGTTTCTGGCACATCAAATATCCCATTGCCGGGACCGATGACTTCATAACTGTCGCGACCACCCGCCCTGAGACGATGCTGGGAGATACCGGTGTAGCGGTAAATCCCGATGACGAACGATACACAGACCTGGTGGGGAAAAAAGTAATACTTCCTCTCATGGAAAGAGAGATACCTGTTTTTGCAGATGAGTATGTAGACAAAGAATTCGGAACCGGACTGGTCAAGGTCACCCCGGCCCACGACCCCAATGACTTCGACATGGGCAAGCGCAATGGCCTTGAAGAAATCAATGTACTTGATGTACACGGCGTCATCAATGAAAACGGGGGAGCCTACCAGGGCATGTCACGTTTTGATGCGAGAAAAAAAATAATCGAAGACCTTGATGCCCTCGGCCTCCTTGTAAAAACAGAAAAACACGATCATTCAGTGGGGCACTGCTACCGCTGCCAGACTATCATCGAGCCCTATCTTTCAAAACAGTGGTTTGTAAAGATAAAGCCCCTGGCCGACGAGGCGATCAAGGCGGTTGAAGATGGACGGATACGCTTTGTCCCGAAGAACTGGGAAAAGACTTACTTTGAGTGGATGTATAACATCCGTGACTGGTGTATTTCCCGGCAGCTCTGGTGGGGCCACCGGGTTCCCGCTTTCTACTGCCAGGACTGTGAGCATATAACCGTTGAGCTTGATGATCCGAAAAAATGCAGCAAATGCGGTTCAAAAAACCTGAAGCAGGATGAAGATGTCCTCGACACATGGTTCTCCTCAGGCCTCTGGCCCTTCAGCACCATGGGCTGGCCGGAAGAGACAGACACCCTCAAAAAATATTATCCAACCGATGTACTGGTCACCGGCTTTGACATCATTTTTTTCTGGGTGGCCCGAATGATTATGATGGGTCTTAAGTTCATGGATGACATTCCCTTTAAGGATGTCTACATTCACGCCCTGGTGCGTGATGAGCATGGCCACAAAATGAGTAAAAGCAGGGGCAATGTTGTAGACCCCCTGATTATGATGGATCAGTACGGCACCGATGCTTTCCGTTTTACCCTTGCCATATTCGCAGCACAGGGACGCGACGTGGTTTTTTCTGAAAAACGGGTCGAAGGCTATCGTTCATTTATCAATAAAATCTGGAACGCCACAAAGTTCATTTTGATGAACCTGGGCGACGACTTCACTCCCCGGGAAATTAAAAGTGATGAACTCGAAAACTTTGACCGGTGGATTCTCCACCGGCTGAACCGTGCTATAGAAACCACCACCCGTTCTCTCGAAACCTATAAATTCAATGAAGCCGGTCAGGAGATATACGATTTCTGGTGGCATGAATTCTGTGACTGGTACATCGAACTAACCAAACAGCGGGTTTATGCAAAAGAAGCGGGAGCGGAAGCCTCTTCAGATACAGCAAAACAGGTTCTCTACCATGTTCTCAAAAAATGCCTGCAGCTGATGCATCCCTTCATGCCCTTCATCACCGAAGAGATCTGGGAAAAAATTACAGGTGGAAAGGAAGGACGCATAATCGTTGCCCCATGGCCGGTCTCCGAAGAGAAGTTCAACTTTGCAGCTGAATCAGAAGAGACAGAAATATTCAAAGAGCTGGTATATAAAATCAGAAACGTTCGCGGAGAGATGAACATACCGCCTGACAAAAAAGCGAGTGTTGTTTTCAAAACATCTGATCAGGGCATCTCAACTATCATTAAACGTGAAACTGTTCACATCCAGGCGCTCGCCCGGGTCGAAACGGTAACGATAGACCCGGCCTATGAACCGGATAACACTGACGCCTCAGCAGTACTCAGGGATGTTGAAATATACATTCCCCTTAAGGGTCTGATCGATGTAGAAAAAGAAAAGGCCCGTCTCGAAAAAGAAATCGCAAAAGTCCAGGGTGACTTCGACCGTGTAGAGAAAAAACTCTCCAATGAAAATTTCATCGGCAAGGCACCTGAAGCGGTTATCGAAAAAGAAAAACAGAAAAAAGATGAATTCAGCGAAATCCTTTCCAAGCTGAAAGAAAGTCTCGCCAAGCTGCAGTAGCTTTATAAATATGGGGCATGGAAAGTTTCTTATTACTTCCATGCTCCTAAACAATCTTATTAATCCGCTGCCGCTCCATCTCTATCATGGCCCCCACCTCGCTCAACCCTTCTTCGCCCATAAGCTGCCCCCAGGCATGAATGAGCTCTCCGATAACTTCCCTGAACAAATCTGCATCATCACAGTGACGGGCAAGGGCTTCATCAACTATGACCTGGATTGTCTGCCTCATATCAACTCCTCCTGGAGACTCCATGCATCTACAGATGGAAACACAGGTATCCCATAGCATGGATAATGTTCAAAATAAACATCGCGAGAAATGTCCCTTAAAAAAATATTTTTCAATGAAGGAAGTTTTCTCATTCTTCCTCCCTGTCTGCAACCGCTTCAATAATCGTATCTTTAAAACGATAATAAAGGTACGAAGCCCCCACAAGAAGCAGACCCACCAGGAAGAAAGAAAGAATCCTGTAGGGGGTACTGAACTTCGCTGTATCAAAGAGAAAAACCTTCAGTACGGTTACACCGAAAAGAGCCATTGCGGTTCTCCTGATACTGCTGCTGTTATAGCGAAACCCGACTGCCATAACCCCGATTGAGTAAAGCGCCCAGTACACTGACAGGGCAGCATAACTTCCTTCGGGAAGATAGTGATGAAAAAAAGCAAGAACCTCAAACTGCAGGGTAACAAAAAGCAGGCTTCCTGTCAGGGCAGAGAATAAACTTCCGTCACCATTACTATTTAAAATATAAATTTTTTCTTTCTTAACCAGGCGCATAAAGAAAAACAGTACGGTAAAAATAAATATTTCGAGAACATAACGCGACATTATTTGATCAGAATATCCATCCCTGAAGAAGAAGCCAGAGGTCAGATGAAATATTTCGCTGAAATCATAAAAGAGATACTTAACGAGGGCAGCCGCGAGTACCAGGTACGCCTGTATAAAAAGAGGTTTTCGTTTCAGACTTATACCAAGAAAAAGAAGCAACGGGGCAAGGGCTGCCCAGAAAATAGTGATCCATGGCCCTTTAAAAAGAAGAGGAATTCCAACAGCAACAAAAAAGGCTGACTTCGCCAGAAGAACAACAAAGGCCTGAAGATGAGTCCTCCCTTCGCGGTAAAGCCATCCCGCCATGAGAAGGAAAATAAATCCGTAAAGAAAAGCAATAAAAGAGACAGCCTCTTGTGAGAAATGTTCACTGATAACTGCAAAGCTATAAGCAAAGGCGATAAAGGAGCCGGGTACAACAATATAAAAACCCCTCAGCTCTTCATCCTTTGTCAGCCGTACCAGGTAGTATGCAAAGGGGACAATGCTGTATATAAGAAAAAAAACTGTTATATAAAAAATAGTTACCCAGAAAGCCTCATCACTGTACCAGGCGCCATGCCATCCTGAATAGAGGGCCCAGGTAAAGAAAAAGCCAAGAAGGTTCAGGATTGACCACTTTCTAAAAAATGCTATCACAAGAATCCCACCATTAAGAAGAACCATATAGGTCATCAGGGTTAACTGGTTATTCTCTCCGGTGCCGAGGAAAGCGGGGGTAAGAAAACCTCCCACCAGGGCAAGAACGGCCAGCCATTTTGAGTCATGAATAAGTGAAAGTGAAGCCGCAAGAATAGTCACTAGAATCATGAAAGCAAAGGCGTAAACCTGTCCGAATAGATCATAAATCTGAAAGGCGGCAAAGGTGGAAAAATAAAAAACCGCAAGTCCCCCTCCCATGATACTGAGACCAAAGGTATCAAGTCCCCGGCTTCTGAAACGGTTGCCTCCCGCCAGAAGGATTACGCCGAGGGTATAGGCCATTAAAATTCGCGCCACCGGCCCGATCCATCCCTGCTCAAAGGAATACTTAAGAAAGTATCCCACACCAAAAAGAAGAATTACGATACCGGCGATGAGAAGCCATTTCTGTCCGAGATTTTCTTCTGTCAGGTGACGTTTCTTTTCCCGGGGAATCCGGTTCTGTTCTACTGACCGGGCTGCAGCCGCCGGCTCAGGTTTTAATTGTACTGACACTGGAGGCTTCTTCTGTGGCATCGGGGCCTTTGCTTTTTTTCCCAGAGAGATTATCATGGCAGCCAGTTTTTTTTCAGCCTGCTGCACCCGGGAGGCAACTGTTTTCCGACGGGCAGTAATCTGACCGGCCATGGTAACAAGAAATGAAGCCTCATCAGAAAGAAGAAAAAAGCTCTTCAACTCAGCTGCAAGTTCTTCAGGATAAATGTAGCCACAGGCAGGGCAGGATTCAGAAGGTCCATTAATCGGGGCAGAACACACTGGACATTTTACATTATTATTCACAGCGGTTTATTCCCCCTGCAGTCAGCCGGTTTCTGGTCACGGAGAGAGAGACGGTACCTTCTCCGTTCCTGTGCAGCGCAGTTGCGCCTGATTTCATCTTCACTCTCAAAAAGTATCGAAGGCACCTGTCGGGGTTTACCCTGAGCATCAAGGGGGACAAAGGTAAGATAGGCTGAGGCAGTATGGCGGACCTGGCCGGTAATAAAGTTTTCCGCTTCTACCCGAACGCCCACTTCCATTGATGTTTTGCCCACATAGTTGATACTGGCGTGAAGCCTCAGTAAGTCTCCTACAAAAACCGGACTGTGAAAATCGAGACGATCAATTGACGCGGTAACCGCATTTCCCTGGGTATGCCTGCTGGCTACAATGCTCGCGGTAGTATCAATATATTTCATAATCATCCCGCCATGGACATTTCCCGCGAGATTCGCGTCCTGATGGGTCATCTGCATAACAATTTCAATGCTGCTTTCATCTACAGTTTTTTTATTCATTTCGTAAACACTCCTGATTCATCGATTATAATCATCTCTTTAAAAAAAACAATTCTTTTTCATTTAATAATTATCCAGAACTAATCAAAAGATAAATCTTGAACCAAAAAACCAATCACACTACCTGGCACCAACCGCTAGTATTGCGATTGACCTCTCTTTATTTTTAGTGTATTCTTTATCAATGACTTCTTTATCATCAATAACGACACGGCTCAGGGAAGAAGGGGAAATAACAAAACAGCTTCCACCTGACACTATTACAATGATGAGGATTATTTTCCTTGTCGTCCCCATCATCTTTATCATTCCTGTCTTTAAAGACATGAAAATCCTAAGTAGTCATCTGCCTGAAGCACTGGCTTTAAGAATTCTTACAATCTTATTTTTTTTATCCCTCTTAGGGGGTACTTTTTTAAGCAAAAATTTAATCATCAAACATCAGAAAAACATCTACCTAGCAGGTATTGTAATAATAACTATTGTCATCAGCATACTTTCTGCCTGGTCACGAGGGGCCTATTTCATGGGGATTATCCAGGTTGAACTCGGGGTGATTACTTTTCTCACAATGACACGACCACGGGCCATCAGCATCATCCTTGCAATAAATGTATCCCACATACTCATCACCATGGCGGTGTTTCCTGACACTGCAGAATTTTCAAAACAACTTTCATTTTTTGGTCCTCCACAGCTTATCTTTGCCCTGATATCCATGGTTGCCCATCATATTATTTTTACCTATCGGATAAGGGATTTCATCGACAATAAAAATCTTTCTTCCTTAAATAAAACATTGAAAAAAGAAATAGAAGAACGAAAGGCCGCGGAAGCAGCTTCGTCACAGGCGCAGAAAAAACTGGTTACCTTAAATCTCACCAAGGATAAAATGTTTTCAATAATTGCCCATGATCTCAGAGGCCCTCTGGGAAACATTAAAAGCGTGGTTAAACTGTTTCTCGATGAACATGAAGAGATGGACAGCGCTTCACTCAGGGAGTTTTTCAAGGCTCTCTATCAGGATACAGAAAACACCTTTCTGCTTCTTGAAAATCTCCTGCTCTGGGCCCGAAGCCAGAAAGGAGACATTCAGCCAGAACCAACAGAAACAGATATATCATCTCTCATTCATGAAACCATTGAAATTCTGAAAGGCGTAAGAGAGAAAAAAAATATATCTATTCAAACAGATATCCCTGAGAACCTCACTGCTGTCATTGACTCAAGCATGATAATGACAGTGCTGCGCAATCTTGTCGGAAATGCCATAAAGTTCACCCCTGGGGGAGGAGAAATTTCAATTGCTGCAGATAAAACTTCTAATGAATTAATTATTTCAATAAAAGATACTGGTACCGGCATGTCCGAAGAGGTAATTAAAAAAATCCTAAACTCTGATGAATTCTACAGCACCTATGGCACCGACAATGAAAAAGGAAGTGGTCTAGGGATAAAACTTTGCCGGCAGTTCATTGAAGCCCATCAGGGGATGATATCAATTACCAGTTCTAAAGGATCGGGTAGTACCTTTACAGTTCGCCTTCCTCTCTAATATAAACCCGTAAAATTTTTAAAGGCCCTTCTTTGAAATGGGACGGTTGCAGCAGTCACCATCTTCCAGCGAACAGAGAAGCTGATTTTCAAGTTGAATAGTCGTATGGTTTATTCCAAAATTATTTTCAAGCATGACATTAATTGATTTTATAATTTCATCGGTATCCCCCCTCCCTGTTTCATCACCATCAAGACAGACATGACTCGAAAGAAATACCTCTGTCGAATTGACTGACCATATATGAAGTCCATGAACAGTTGTCACTCCGGGAACCTGGTTGATACTGACTTTGACTTCCTCAAAATTAATATTTTCAGGAGCCCCCTGGAGAATAATGCGCAATGACTCTACGATGATGCCCATGGAACTCCATACCATCATTACAACAATCAGAATACTGATGACAAGATCCAGCCATACAAGCCCCGTGAAATAAAGAACTATACCAGTAATAATTACTGCAACTGACGAAATGGTATCATAGAGAAGATGGAGAAATGCCGCCTTCAGGTTCAGGTTGTCCTTTCTGTTTCTTGCCAGAACCAGCATAGAAAAAGCGTTGCCCCCCAGGCCGATAAGCGCCACAGGAATCATAATAGATACATCAACAGCAACAGGATTAAGAAACCGCTGAACCGCTTCGTAAACGATAAATATTCCGATGCCGAGGAGACTTAAGGCGTTAAACAGAGCGATGATAACCTCAAAACGCTTCAAACCGAAGGTAAAATGATCTCCCCCCTGTCGTTCGGATACCTTTTCTCCCGCATACCCGAGCATGAGAGAAAGGACATCACTCAGGTTATGCCAGGCATCTGAAACCAGTGCAAGACTCCCCGAGAGAAGACCACCGATAAATTCTGCAAGGGTTATCAAAACATTAAAAAAGATTACTGCTGCAAGGCGTGCCCTTGATGCGGGCTGCTGGTGCACATGCCCGTGATGATCATGATTATGGTTGTGTATATGTTCTTTCATTGTGCTTCCTTAATTGTATACTTTAATGCTGCTCTTTTACATGTTCAAGCCCCTGAAGAAAGATCTGGTTAACATGATCATCATCAAGGGAATAGTATATTGACTTGCCTTCACGACGGCTTCTAACCAGCCGGGCCTGTTTTAACACCCGCAACTGATGGGAAATGGCTGACTGTTCCATCCCGAGGGAATCGGCTATGGCCGAGACGTGAACTTCCTTTTTCGAAAGACACTGTAAAATACGCAGCCTGGTAAAATCTCCCATGACCTTAAAAAAGACTGCAAGATGCTCCAGCTGTTCCCCGTTTTTTTTCATAGCCCCTCTCATATGAATGTATGGTCATATGTTCACGCGTTCAAGTTTTGTCAATTATTTTTGTTACTTTTTCCAATAATTATTTCCAAAATCTTTGGAGTGGAGCTGAAGACTGACTTTTTTCTTTTTTCACTACCAATAATTTTGTTGATAATGTAAAATAATCACAGGAAACAAACCATGGCTACCCGAATAGAGAAAAAGGCAGTACGTACATTCAAGCAAGGGCATAACTGCGCGCAGGCAATTCTGGCAGCCTTCAGCTCAAAAACGAATATGAACATGGAACAATCCATAAGACTTGGCAATCCCTTTGGGGCAGGGATGGGATTCAAACAGGAAACCTGCGGAGTAGTTACCGGAGCACTCATAGTGCCGGGCCTCATCAAAGGAGCGGGAGACCTTAAAGATCAGAAGAAACGGGAAAAGTGTTACGACAATACCCGTCTCTTTCTTGAAAAATTTACCGCACGGCATGGGGATATACTCTGCCGGGAACTGGTCCATTGCGACATTACTACTCCTGAAGGGAAAAAAGCAGCAGAACAGGACGGGGTTTACACAAAACGCTGTGTTCCCCTGATAATAAGCGCAGTACAAATCATAGAAGAGATTCTTGCCGGGGAATAAAGATACACCGGTACTCAGACTCATCACATCTTAAAAAAATCTACCCGCTCATGCATATCCTTCACATTGCTCGACAACATATCAGATGTAGAAGAAAGCTCTTCAGAAGATGCGGCATTCTGCTGGGAAACCTCATTGAGTTGGGCCATACCTGAATTTATCTGGTCAACCCCCTGGCGCTGTTCCTCTGAAGACCCGGCAATATGGGTCACCAGGTCTGTCGTCTCTTCGATGATGGGGAGCATTTTTTCAAAAAGGGCACCGGCCCGATCAGTTACATCCGCACTGGAAGAAACAAGCTCTGTTATTTCCTTTGAAGCAAGCTGACTCTTTTCAGCAAGTTTACGCACCTCACCGGCAACCACGGCAAAGCCCTTTCCGGAGTCTCCGGCCCGGGCCGCCTCGATAGCCGCGTTAAGGGCCAGCAGGTTGGTCTGATAGGCTATATCTTCGATAAGTTTTACTTTTTCACTGATTGCCTTCATGGAACTGACCGTCTCACCAATAGCCTCACTTCCTTCCAGGGCCTGTTCGGAAACAGAGGAGGCCTTATCACGGGTCTTCACGGCATTTTCGGTATTGCTCACAATAGCGCTTCCCATTTCTTCCATTGAGCTGGTGATTTCTTCAACATTTGAAGCTTCAATATTTGCCGCAGAGGCGAGACCTTCAGCGGAAGATCTAATTTCACTACTGCCGCTGAGTACGCTGTCTGAAGCTTCTTTTATATGCCCGATAATATCTTTAAGGGAAACCAGAAGATTCGCCAGGTAGAGGTTCATGGTCCCGATTTCATTGCGCCCCAGCATCGGAATCGAAGGGATTGAGAGGTCCCCCTTCTCCATGCGGCCCATTGCTTCAGAGAGAACTGCCATGCCGCTATTAATATTTTTAAAAAGTTCAAAAAGAGCAATAAATATACCAAGACCAGAAAGACCCGCCACAAAGGCGATTGAAGCACCGGCATTTTCAAATACCACCATTTTGCCCGCTGCGGCAAAAAAGAAAAAACCGAGAATTATAGTCGGTATCAATATTACTGCTATTACAGTTGAAAGAGTACGCCGAAGAATCGTATATTCCCGATAATCGCTTTTATCAATAGCAGCACCCGCTATCCGTTCGTCCCGCAAATACTTTGACAAAAGGTTTTCCGTGGTAAAATAGGTAATTACATTATTGATGGGTATTGCGAGAAGATATCCGGGGAAAAAGACTACTATCTGGATCGTCGAAAGTTCGAGGACATTTATAAGGATCAGAATAACAATTGTAATTCCAAGAAACCACCGCACCGCATTAATTCGTACTTCATACACCGGATAATTTAAAAGCTTTATCTTCAATGCCCGGTAATCCGCCCCCTCTGAATCGATAGACTTAATAAGGGGTACCAGCAACTTGAAACGCAACCCAATAGCGATTACCGACAGGCCGCCTGCCGCACCTGCAGCAGAAAGAACAAAAACCACTATCTGATCTTTTGTATACCCCCCCCCAATGATTACATACACAACAATGAGGGGGACAATTACCGCGTTCAGATACATTTCACTCCGCAGAGTTAGTTTTAAAAAAAACTTTGCCGCATCACTCATTACCGCCACCTCATTGAAAATAATTAATGTTTTTCTCGCAGCTACTGTCTGCATAATATCCTCAAAAACAGACTAATACAAGTTTATTTATACCGGGGAGTTCTTACTTCTTGACAGAAAGCCCTTTCTCCCCTTATCCTGAAAACAAGTTTATTTTGAAGGAAGATAAAAGATGTCTCAATCCCCCACGTGGCTCACATTACAGAAGCAGGCCGAAAGCTGTACAGCATGCCGTCTCTCAGACACCCGAAGCCGTGTCGTCTTCGGTGAAGGAAGTTCAGAGGCAAAAATCATCTTCATCGGTGAAGGTCCCGGCAGGCAGGAAGATCTGACAGGACGCCCCTTTATTGGACGGGCCGGCGATCTTCTGACCCGGCTCATTGAAAAAGAGATGAGACTCCCCCGATCAGAAGTATATATAACCAATATAGTAAAATGCCGGCCAACGGTTGACCTCAAAATGGAAAAGGACCGGGCCCCGGAAAAAGATGAAACAGAAGCCTGTACCCCCTTTCTGATAAAACAGATAGAGATCATCAAACCACAGGTAATCATCACCCTTGGAAATCCCGCAACCAGGTTCATTCTAAACACAAAGTCAGGGATCACATCCATACATGGAACCTGGGACCAGTTCATGAACATCCCGGTCATGCCTGTGTATCACCCAAGCTACCTGCTGCGTAATGGGGGAGAAAAATCACGCCTCTATACAGAAGCGGCAAAGGATCTGAAAAAGGTCATTAAATTTTTAAACAAGTAATCAAACAACATGAATAGATACCGATTAAGCAATTTTAATACTTTAAAATATTTACTCATCTGTATTGGAGTGACTTTTCTTTTCACAGCCTGCAGCGGCGGCCAGAAAAACGAAGTAACAATACAGGACTGGCAGATTCTTTTCAGCCAGGAAAGTTCCCACGAAACGGTACTTCAAAGCACCGGCTGGCAAAAGACTACACTCCCTCTTATGGTGCGCCCCCCCTATCCACGGGCCCGGGAAATCCGATTCTTCTGGCTCAGAGGCTCTGTCGAAATAACTATTCCTGAAAAATACTACGGTCTTGCCATGGGACGGGTCTATTTCAGTGACAACACCTTTCTCAATAAACTTCCCCTGGGTTCACACCCCCCTGCAGAGGTACATGAAATGCACCGGCCCCGGTACTACAGAATAGCCCCGGGCAGGCTCAAGGCGGGAAAAAACGAAATACTCGTGCGTGTCGGCACCTACGGCACAGAATACGGGGGAATTCATGACCAGGTACGCCTCATGGAGAAGGCGCCTTTTATTAAAAGCCGAATCTGGCACAACATACTCTTTGTCTATCTTCCCCTTGGGGTTCTGCTGTTTTTCCTCGGTCCGCTGATTTTCAGCCTGATACTTATTGCCCTGAAAAAAGACATTGCCACAAATCTGGTTATGTCCGCGATACTGATTTTCTGGACCGCCTATCTTCTGGCAGTCTATTCCCCCTGGTTCCCCGGAAGCTATGACGCCCGGATAACTATTCTCTGGGGAGCCGTATGCTTCATGTCGATACTCTTTATTCTCTTTATCCAGTCGTATTATAAGACTTTTGTCAGCATACTGAATACGGTACTTATACCCATACTTCTATCATTCGTTATCATCATCATTATATTCAATGATTCAACCAGCCCCCTGTATCCAGGAAAAATTCTTGGTGTTGCAACATTTCTTCTCATGCTTCCCGCAGGCAGCTACCTTATGTATTACCTCTATAAGAAAAAGCCAGGTACCACAATTTTTTATTTTCTCTTCCTCGGCTTCGGCCCCATCGTCCTTTTTATCGGCTATGACATCATCAACTACCTTTTTCTCAATCATGTACCGCCGATGATACATGTATATTTTCTCCCTGTTACAGCAGTCCTCTATCTTCTGCTGCGAATCAAAGACCTGATACGAAATGAAATTCGCCTTGAGATACTCTACAATGACCTTTCCCGTAAAGTAGAAACAAACGACATCCAGGAAAAACAACTCACTATAACCGCAGAGATGGAAGGAAAACTCGACAAGGTGATAGACTTTTTGAAGGAAAATTACCGGTCAGCCATTTCCCGCGAGGGTCTTGCCCGTGCAGTCGATGTCAGCCCTGACCACATGAGCCGTTCTTTCAAACAGTACACGGGAAAAAGAATTCTTGATTTCATAAATGAGCTGCGGATTAAAGAAACAGAAGGACTACTGAAAAATACAGACAAAAAAATTGTGGACATCGCCTTCGATGTGGGCTTCGAAAACCTGGTCTCCTTCAACCGGGTCTTTTATAAAATAAACAAAATGACTCCGAGCAAGTACCGGGCAGCCGGAACACCAAAAGAATAAAAACAACAACTGGTTCAAGCTTCTCTTTTCTATTATTTATCCGCGTCGATGGTCAAGACCCGCTCACACCGTTTTTTACATCTACGATAGATTTTCTCGCAGCGGCCCGAGCAGTTATCAAAGCCGCTAAGGCCCCGATTGAGGCTGCTGCCGCGCATATCTCCTTCAGACATGGGAATCCGCAGACTTACACAGCTCTGGCTGCATTCCCGGCTGCCCCGCTCACACTCTTTGAGACAGAGGGGATTATATTCAGTTGTCGCGCAGGCGGTGCCGAGTACGGTAAGAGCAGCAATAAACAATAATGTTATAATTCTATTCATAGTCAGTTCCTGAAAAGACATATAGCCATACCCCGGTACTAGAAAGATTTCTCAATTTAATCAGTTATGTTAAGGTGCAAGTAATAAATTGTCAACACTTACATACTATGTCATCACCATAAAGCGATACCCGGCAATTCCTTTTTTTCCCTTCTGGTTTTTCATAATTGCTTCACCCCGCGCGACTTAAAAAATTATTCGAAGTGCTGCTTGACGTCACCGGATGAACATGTATACTGGGGGCTTTGAAAACAGCTGTTACCGGGAGGCCTGACATGAAAGCACTCATTACCTCAACAATACTTTTATCAGCCGCATTGCTTTTTCTCGCATCCGATATACCCGCGGCATCTGATACTGTTTTCGTAAAAAAAGTCACCGCAACCTCAACCCTTGAGCCCTCAAAGGCTACTTACCGCAGCCACAACCTGATGGATCAAACCAGCAGCTCATGGTGTGAGGGAAAAAAAGATGACGGCATTGGTCAGTCTGTCACCATTCACCTGGAAAAGAAAAAACGAATTACATCACTCTATATAAAAAACGGCTTCGGTCTTAAAAAATACTTCAAGGCCAACAACCGGGTCAAGTCACTCCTGGTAAACGGAACACCCCATACATTAAAAGATACAGGAAATTTCCAGACCCTGAAACTGAAAAAAGCAATTACCACCGACACGCTGATCTTAAAAATTGCTTCGGTCTACCGGGGAGCAAAATACCGGGACACCTGCATTGCCGAAGTCAGTCTGACTGCACAGAAAAAAAACAGCTTTGGAAAATCTGACGGCTTTCATAAGCTGACAAAGCAATATGCAACAGACATCGGCATGCCGGGAGATGTGGTTTACTTTAACCGTGACTATACAGTTCTTGCAGAAGCGGTTCCCTGTGGAGACGAATCATGTCCCATGAATTATCACGCGACATGCAAACGAGTATCGGCCGGCAATTATGACTGTCACTACATTGAGTACTGTTACGGCAAGCTCATTGATCACAAAAACTGGAAGGTAAAGCGGGTTTGCGAAAAGCTTCAATATATCTTTAAGCTTAAAATCAAGAATGGAAAACCGGTAATCATTCATAAGGGAAAAACAGCCACCCTCAAACCTTTTGATTGATAAAAAATTCATTGCCGTCTGTGGCATCAATTATTGGCGAAATTTATCACCGCAGTGGCGGCAAGGTAAAATTCATGCTCATGGTCTTTAAAATAAAAGTTTCCCCCCAGTGACAGAAACACGGCAAAGTCTTTTTCGGGGAGTACGCCGGTAAGACCAACATACATTCCCGGGGCAAAAGCCCCTTCTCCCTTCCCTTTAAATCCCCGGTCGGTTGACTTGCATAACTTCAGATATCCTGCCAGGGATCATGCGGGAGACTGAACAGATACATTTTATTTATTAAAAAGGAAGAATCAAGGGAATTCCTGAAAAAGTCTTAATCTTTATCACTGTTAAAAATAGATTCAGAGTCACGAAAAGACCTCATGTTAAAATCGCGGTCCATGCGGCCGCTCCCGGAACACGAGTAATGAGGCTTTCCCGGGGGATCAGGAAACTCTTTGATATCAATAATCCGGCACTCTTCACCGCAGGCAAGGAGATCATAATGAAAAGCTTCGGCGTCATCGTCGAATTTCGAAACAGAATACTTTTTACCCTTTTGAATATATTCAATAATTTTCACAGCCCGTACCTCTTACAATATTCAAAAATATATGTAACTCATAAAAAGATAATGTTAATTTATTCCAGAAAAAATTCATAAAAAACTTTACAGGCTGAATCAAAAAAAGGCACCGTACACTACTATTAAGAATGGAGGGTTACCGTGAAAGGATCAACTGTTATATTCTGGGACTTTGATGAAACCCTCGGCTACCGTGACGGAAAGTGGACCCAGACCGTCATTGACCTTCTGGCGGATCATGGAATTACTGATCTGACCTATGATGACATCAGCCCCCGCCTGCAGGAAATCTATCCATGGGGACGCCCCGACCGGCTCCATGAATTGTATATGGAGGGCCTCTCGTGGTGGGAATATATGACCAATGGTATCACCGACACCCTCATCGCCCTGGGGGTTCACAAAAAAACGGCCCATAAAGTTGGCGCCGCTGTTCACGAAGAGTACCTGAGACCAGACCGGTGGCATCTCTACGATGACACAATAAGGGTTCTCAAGAGCGCAAAGAATCAGGGCTACCGAAATATGATTCTTTCAAATCACGTTCCAGACCTCGACCGGGTTCTCGAGGCCCTGCATATTACTGAATTTTTTGAAGCGGTTTTTACATCCGGGGCTCTCGGTTATGAAAAGCCCGCCCGTGAAATATTTCTTCACGCCATCGGGCAGGCGGGCTCTCCACCCCGGGCCGTCATGGTGGGAGACAACTTTAACGCTGATGTGACCGGGGCACTCTCCGTTGGCATGCGGGCGGTGCTGGTGCGAAAAGAAAACACATTTAATTATCCCGTCTATGCCCCTGCACTTTCAGATGTACTTCCTCTCATAAAAAAAATGTTCTGACTCTTCTGTTTTGTTCCCCATACATTTCGCCCACCCCCCC
>Ga0070728_10000760_pt1 | contig 57121 bp, 50 predicted proteins | sample tdDd471_FD_66723 | JGI IMG/M metagenome (GOLD analysis project Ga0070728, IMG submission 66723) | Marine sediment microbial communities from the Atlantic coast under amendment with organic carbon and nitrate - tdDd47.1 | ecosystem: Environmental > Aquatic > Marine > Coastal > Sediment | place... | reverse complement strand
GGCCGGTATGGGGGGTACGGAAGGCCTGTCCGTGATTGCCCTTCTGACCGGTGGTATTCTGGTCTCGGTGGTCGCGCAGTGCGGTGATCTGGCGGAGTCCGCATGGAAACGTCATTTCGGCGTGAAGGATTCGGGTACTATCATTCCCGGACACGGTGGAATCATCGACCGGGTCGATGGTCTGGTGGCGGCGGCAATCATGCTGGCGCTGATGCCGGATGTGATGGGATTTGCTGCATGAGCGCCACAGCCGGTATCGCGAGCCTGCCGCACCCGAACCGCGACGCGGCCATCGCGGCCATCGGGCCGCAGAAGTCGGTGACGATCCTGGGCGCGACCGGGTCCATCGGCCTCAACACGCTGGATCTCGTTTCACGGCACACGGACAGGTTCCGTATCGACGCCCTGACCGCCAACACCAACGTTGCCGAACTGGCCGCACTGGCGCGTCGGCATGGTGCCCGGCTGGCGGTTATCGCCGATCCGGCGTTGTATGGCGATCTCCGGGATGCCCTGGCAGGCAGCGGGATCGACGCCGCTGCGGGGCCGGAGGCACTGGTGGAGGCGGCCTCGGGCCCGTCCGACTTCGTCATGGCCGGTATTGTCGGCGCGGCAGGGCTTGCGCCCACGCTGGCCGCGATCCGGCGCGGGGCCGACGTCGGACTGGCGAACAAGGAATGTCTGGTCTGCGCGGGCGATATCGTGATGCGCGATGTCCGGCGCTTCGGCGGAACGCTGCTGCCGGTGGACTCCGAACACAATGCGATCTTCCAGGTCTTCGACCGCGACCGCGCCCAGGCCGTCAGGCGCATCGTGCTGACCGCTTCGGGTGGTCCGTTCCTTGATCTCGGAATGGAGCAGATGGCGCATGTCACACCGTCGGAGGCCGTGGCGCATCCCAACTGGTCGATGGGGGCCAAGATCTCCGTCGATTCCGCGACGATGATGAACAAGGGTCTGGAGATGATCGAGGCCTGGCACCTGTTCCCGGTGGCCGACCATCAGATCGACGTGCTGGTGCATCCGCAGTCGGTCATCCACTCGATGGTCGAATATGTCGATGGCTCGACGCTGGCCCAGCTTGGCAGCCCCGACATGCGGACGCCGATCGCGTCCTGCCTGGCCTGGCCGGAGCGGATTACCGCCCCTTCGCCGCGCCTTGATCTGGCCACACTCGGCCAGCTTACTTTCCAGGCGCCGGACCCGGTTCGATTCCCGGCGCTGCGACTGGCGCGGGCCGCCATGGAGGCGGGCAAGGGCGCACCCACTGTCCTGAATGCGGCCAATGAGGTGACGGTCGCCGCATTCCTGGCGGGCCGGATCGGGTTTCTTCGCATTGCGGAGATTGTCGAGGCTGCTCTGGAAATGATTGATTCAGGTGCGCCTGATACGATTGAGGCCGTCATGGCACTGGACGCGGAGACACGTGTCCGGACGGTCGCCCTGCTGGGCTGATGTGGCCGGCCTGGCGCTGTACAACTGATCCTGCAAGGGAACCTGCATGTTTCTGATCGAATACGTCCTGCCGTTCCTCGCCGTCCTGACGGTGCTGGTTTTCGTTCACGAAATGGGTCACTACCTCGTCGCCCGCTGGTGCGGTGTCGGGATCGAGGCCTTCTCGGTCGGTTTCGGCCGGGAGCTGTTCGGCTGGCATGACCGTCGTGGCACGCGCTGGAAGATCTCGATGATCCCTTTCGGCGGCTACGTGAAGTTCCGCGGCGACAGCGGCGCGGCGAGCACGCCTGACCATGCTGGCAACGTGCATGACGACGATCCGGAGAATTTCCACAACAAGCCGCTGGCGAAGCGCGCGGCGGTCGTCGTCGCGGGACCCCTGGCCAACTTCCTGCTGGCGATCGTCATCTTCGCGGGCATGTTCACCGTCTGGGGCCAGCCCTTCACGACTGCGATGGTATCCGATGTCGTGGCCGACAGTGCGGCGGCGGAGGCCGGACTGCAGCCCGGTGACCTGATCGTCACTGCGGGTGGTGAGGAAGTCGTCTCGTTCGAGGATCTGCGGCGCATCGTGTCGCTGAATCTGGACCGGCCCCTGCCGCTGACCGTGGAACGCGACGGCAGGCTGATCGATCTGGACGCGCAGCCGCGTGTGGTCGTGATCCAGGACCAGTTCGGCAATGACAGCAAGGTCGGGATGCTGGGCGTACGCGCGTTGGAGCGTGGCTGGCGCGAACTCGGCGTCGGTGGCGCGCTGGTCGAGGCGGTGCGCCAGACCTGGGTGATCACCAGCAGTACCCTGTCCGCGGTCGGTGACATGATCACCGGCCATCGCTCGGTGGAGGAACTGCGTGGACCGGCGGGGATCGCGGAGATTTCGGGGCAGGCGGCCAGCTTCGGTCTTGCCTCCCTGATCAATATCGCGGCCTTTCTTTCGATAAGCCTCGGTCTCATCAACCTGTTTCCGATCCCGATGCTGGACGGCGGCCATCTATTGTTCTATGCCGTCGAGGCAGTACGGGGGCGTCCGCTGGGTGAAACGACTCAGGAAATCGGCTACCGTCTGGGCTTCGCCATGGTCATCGGTCTGATGCTCGTGGCGACGTTCAACGACATCGACCGTTTCGGTGTGGTTGATTTCATGAAGGGTCTGTTTTCCTGATACCCGGTGACGGGCCAGACCGGAGATAGAGGGTTCCAAGGCGTGTCGCGACGGCTGATCCTGATTACTGTGCTGGCCTGGCTGATGCCGTTCGTTGCGAACGCGCAGCTGATCCAGGATATTGTCGTCGAGGGTAACCAGCGGATCGAGGCCGAGACCGTCCGTTCCTACATGCAGCTGGAGCCGGGCAGCCCGTTCGAGGCATCCCGTCTGGACCGCGCCCTGAAGACACTCTATGGCACCGGCCTCTTCGCCGACGTGAACCTGCGCCGCCAGGGCAATGCCCTGATCGTGACCGTGGTCGAGAACCCGGTGATCAACCAGCTTGTCTTCGAAGGCAACAAGCTGCTGAAGGACGACCTGCTCGCGTCGGAAGTGCAACTGCGGTCACGGGTGGTCTATACCCGCGCGCGGGTGCAGAGCGACGTGCAGCGCATGCTGCAGATCTATCGCGCCAGTGGCCGTTTCGCCGCGACCATCGAGCCGAAGATCATCCAGCTGCAGCAGAACCGGATCAATCTGGTCTTTGAAATCAATGAAGGCGATCCGACCGAAATCAGTGCCATCAGGTTCCTCGGCAACACGGTCTTCGACGATGACGACCTGCGGTCGGTCATTGCCACCAGCGAGAGCGCCTGGTGGAACTTCCTGAGTTCGACCGATGTCTATGATCCGGACATCGTCGCGCTGGATCGTGATCGCCTGCGGCAGCATTACCTGGAGCATGGCTACGTCGATTTCCGCGTCGTCTCGGCGGTGGCCGAACTGACCCGGGACCGGGAGGACTTCTTCATCACCTTCACGGTGGAGGAGGGGGAGCAGTACCGCTTCGGCAGCGTCGATCTGAAGGCCGATGTGAAGGATGTCGATCCGAAGGAACTGCGTCAGGCGATCACCGACGAGACCGGCGAGATCTACAATGGCACGCAGGTCGAGAAGTCCATCAGCGACATCCAGTTCCAGCTTGGCCGCAAGGGTTTCGCATTCGTCGATGTGCGGCCCCGCACCCAGCGTGACCGCGAGAAGCGGACTGTCGACATCACCTATGAGGTCCGTGAAGGCCCGCGGGTCTATGTCGAACGGGTGGATATCGAGGGCAATACCAGAACACTGGACGAGGTGGTGCGCCGGGAGGTGCAGCTGATCGAGGGTGATGCCTTCGATACCGCGAAGATCAGCCGTTCCAACCGCCGCATCCGGGCGCTGGGCTTCTTCAAGACCAATGACATCACCCCGGAGCAGGGGTCAGCCCCCGACAAGGCGATCCTGAAGGTGAAGGTCGAGGAACAGCCGACGGGTGAGCTCTCGGTCGGTGCCGGTTTCTCCACCACGGAAGCCCTGATCGGTGATGTCTCGATCAGCGAACGCAACCTGCTGGGGCGGGGCCAGAATCTGCGACTCTCCTTCTCGCTCTCCCTGCGGCGGCGTGAAGTCGACCTGAGCTTCACCGAACCCTATTTCCTGGACATGCCGATCGCTGCGGGCATCGACATCTTCAACACCAACATCGACTTCCAGGATGAGTCCTCGTTCGACCAGAGCACCTCCGGCGGACGCCTCAGAACCGGCTTCTCGCTGTCCGAAGCACTGCGGATGAGCCTGAATTACCAGCTGCGCCGCGACAACATCAAGAACGTGGGCAATACGGCGTCGCTGTTCATCCAGCAGCAGCAGGGCGTCTCCGTCACCAGTTCGCTGGGGTACGAGTTGAAGCTGGACCTGACGGATGATCCGATCACGCCGCACGACGGCTCGCTCTCGACGTTCGGGCAGGAACTTGCCGGTTTCGGTGGTACCGTGCGAGACCTTCGGACCCAGGCGCGGCACACGCAGTTCTTCCCTGTCTCGGAAGAATGGACACTGTCGCAGACAGTTCGCGGCGGCTCTGTCTTCGGCATTGCCAAGGATGTCCGCATCAATCGCCGTTTCTTCGTCGGTGGTGACACGCTGCGCGGTTTCGCGGCAAGTGGTGTCGGCCCCCGGGACGTGGCAACACGTGACGCGCTGGGTGGTGAGTTCTTCGTCACCGGTTCGACGGAGCTGACCTTCCCGCTTGGCCTGCCCGACGAACTGGGCATGTCGGGCCGGGTGTTCAGCGACTATGGCTCCGCGTTCGGTGTCGTCGCCAATGGCGGTGTCGAGGATGATCCGTCGCTCCGCCTGGCGATAGGCGTCGGTGTGACCTGGCGTTCACCGTTCGGGCCGCTGCTGTTCGACATTGCCCGCGCTGTCCTGCGCAACGACATCGATGAAACGGAAGCCTTCCGCTTCAGCTTCGGGACACGCTTCTGACGCTCTCCGGTTGCCGCCGGTCGGTAACCTGTGCTGTAAGGAACATCTGGTTTCTGCCGTGAGAATCATTGGTTCCCCTGCGAACGAGTAGAATTGAGGAAACACCCATGCGTGCCATCTGGCTTGCCGCGATCTGTATCACGCTCATGACGGTTGGCGGTCATCAGGCCGCCCGGGCGCAGTCGATGCCGCCCGCAATCATCGCGACGATGGACTCGCAGCAGATCCTGCGTGAATCCAAGGCAGCCATCAGCATCGCGAACCAGATCAAGGGCTACATGGACAGCCTGCAGCAGCTGATCCAGGCAGAGGACAAGGCGCTGAAGGCGCGGCAGGACGAATTGCGCCAGCAGGCCGCGATCCTGTCACCTGACGCCGTGGAGCAGCGCAAGAACGAGCTGCAGAAGAGCTATACCGATGCGCAGCGCATGGTTCAGGATCGTCGCCAGTCCATTGGCCAGACCCAGCAGCAGGCGGTCGAGGTGCTGAAGGGCCAGATCCTGGGCATCATCGAGGAGCTGGAGCGGGAACGCGGCTTCAATCTGGTCCTGGACCGCAACAGCATCAGCTGGACCAGCGGCGCCCTGGACATCACCAAGGAAATCATCACCCGGCTGAACCAGCGGCTTCCCTCGGTCAAGGTCGGGCGGCCTGAAGGTTTCTGATGCCCGACGCGCGGTTCCATCGGCGGCACGGGCCGTTCACGCTTGGCGATCTGGCGCAGAAGACCGGGCTGTTCGGGGTGCCCGAGGGCGTTGACCCGTCGATGCAGATCCGTGATGCCCTGCCGCTGGAGCAGGCTGGCGACGGTGACCTGAGCTTCCTGGACAACCGCAAGTATCTGCCGGCCCTTGCCGAGACCCGGGCGCAGTTCTGCGTGATCACGCCGGAGCTTGCCGACCGCGCGCCAGCGTCGACGATCGTTCTGCCGACGCCGCATCCCTATCTGGCCTTTGCCATGGTGTCCCAGGCGCTCTACCCGGCGCCTGAACCGGATGGTGTCATTCACCCGACCGCTTTCATCGACGACAGCGCAACCGTGGGCGATGGTGTGTCGGCTGCCCCCCATGCCGTTGTGGGGGCAGGCGTGGAGATTGGTGACGGGGTCGTACTTGGTGCCAACGTCACGGTTGGTCCGGGTGTCGTGATTGGCGCAGGCAGCCGCATCGATGCCAATGCCTCGCTGGAGTCCTGCATCCTGGGATCGCGGGTGCATGTGCAGTCCGGGGCGCGGATCGGGCCGGGGGGATTCGGGTTCGCGCCGCATCCGCAGCGCCATGTCGCGGTGCCCCAGGTGGGGCGGGTGCTGGTCGGCGATGACTGCCATATCGGTGCCAATGTCTGTGTCGCCTGCGGTTCCGGCCACGACACGAAGATCGGCAGCAATGTGTGGATCGATAATCTGGTGCAGATCGCGCACAATGTCGAAATCGGAGACGGTTCGATCATTGTGGCGCAAGTGGGGATTGCCGGTTCAAGCAAGCTCGGCCAGTTTGTGCAGGTGGGTGGCCAGGCAGGCATTTCAGGCCATGTGAAGATCGGCAATGGCGTGAAGATCGGTGCGCTTTCCGGCGTGATGAATGACCAGCCTGACGGTGCCGCGGTTCTGGGGCAGCCCGCGATGCCGGTACGGGAGTTCTGGCGCCAGCTCGCCGCCATCCGGCGGTTGGGCACGAAGAAGGGGACGGATACATGACGGACACGGATGCGACCATCGTGGATGACATGGCTGGCCCGGTTGATATCAACCGGATCATGCAGATGATCCCCCACCGCTATCCGATGCTGATGGTCGATCGTGTCGTTGATATCCAGCCGAATCACAGCGCTGTCGGCATCAAGAACGTGACCATCAATGAACCGCACTTCGTTGGCCACTTTCCGGTCAAGCCGGTGATGCCGGGTGTGCTGATCATCGAGTGCATGGCTCAGACATCGGCCGTGCTCTTCGCGCGTACGCTGGGCAAGGGCATGGAGGGCAAGGTGGTCTATTTCATGACCATCGACAATTGCCGCTTCCGCCGTCCGGTGGAGCCGGGCGACCAGCTGCGGGTGCATGTCGAGAAGCTGCGCGGACGCGGCGACATGATCTGGAAGATGCATGGCAAGGGCTATGTCGATGACAAGGTGGTGGCCGAAGCCGACTTTGCCGCAATGATCCAGGAAAAGCTCTGAATGGCCGAGATTCACCCAACCGCAGTCGTCAGCGATGACGTGAAGCTGGGCGAAGATGTCCGCATCGGTCCCTTCTGCGTTGTTGAAGGCGAGATCACCCTGGATGACGGGGTGGAACTGGTCTCCCATGTCGCACTCGCGGGGCGCAGCCGCATCGGCGCGCGGACCCGGGTGTTCCCCTTTGCCTCCATCGGTCACCCGCCGCAGGACACCAAGTACAAGGGCGAACTGTCACGGCTGGAGATCGGGCAGGACTGCACGATCCGCGAACATGTGACGGTCAATCCCGGCACTGAAGGCGGTGGCATGCTGACCACGGTCGGCGATGGCTGCCTGCTGATGACCGGTGCCCATATCGCCCATGACTGCCATGTGGGCGATCACGTCATCATCGTGAACAACGTGCTGCTGGGCGGGCATGTGGAAGTCGATGACTGGGCCATCGTCGGTGGCATGACGGCGGTGCATCAGTTCGTGAAGATCGGCAAGCACGCCATGGTCGGCGGCGCGTCAGCGCTTGGCACGAGTGTCATTCCCTACGGTCTGGCGCGGGGCAATCTGGCTCGGCTGGACGGGCTGAACCTGGTTGGCCTGAAACGGCGCAACTTCAGTCGCGACGAGATCAGCACGCTCCGCCGGGCCTATCGCTTCCTGTTCGGGCCGGAGGGCACGATGGAAGAGAAGGTCGCGGACGCGGAGAAGCTGTTCCAGGGCGAGGCCGGGGTGGATGACATCATCGGCTTCATGAAGGCCAATTCCTCCCGCGGTCTCTGCACGCCCCGCAAGGATGCGGCGGCGGCGCAGTAAGCCATGTCCGACCTGCCCAAACGGCTTGGCATCATTGCCGGAGGCGGTGCCGTGCCGGGGGATGTTGCGGCAGCGGCGGAAGCCAGGGACATCGGCGTACACATACTGGCCTTCGACGGGTTCACCGAACCTGACCTGCTGGCACGCTACCCCCATGACTTCATCCAGTTCGACCGGGTCGGTGATATCCTCTCCGCCCTGAAACGGGGGGGCTGCGACAGTGTCTGCATGGTCGGCAAGGTCGCGCGCCCGGACTTCTCCAGGCTGCGCCCGGACCTGGCGGGCGTCAGCCTGCTGCCGAAGGTGATCGCCGCGGCCCGGAAAGGCGACGACGCGCTGTTGCAGGTGCTGGTCGGCTATTTCCAGAAAAAGGGTTTCCGCGTTGTCGGCGCCCACGAGATCAAGGGCGACGTGCTGGTGCAGGCAGGCCCGCTCGGATCCGTGGTGCCGGACGAAGCGGCGCGGCAGGACATCGCCCGCGCAGTCGTCGTCGTGGAGGCTCTGGGGGGACTGGACATCGGTCAGGGTGCCGTGGTGCGCGACGGGCTGGTTCTGGCTGTCGAGGCCGCCGAGGGTACCGACAGGATGCTGGAACGCTGTGTCGATCTGGTGAAGGGCACCGGTGGTGTGCTGGTGAAGCTGACCAAGCCGGGGCAGGATCACCGGGTGGACATGCCGACCATCGGGCGGGAGACCGTGCGTCGCGCCGCCGCCGCCGGGTTGAGCGGTATCGCCGTGGAGGCGGGGGCGGCAATGATCGTGGACCGGGCGGCGACCATCGCCGATGCCGACAGGGCCGGCCTGTTCATTACCGGCATCAACCGCGACGCCCCATGAGCGTGCAGCAGTCGCCGGGCCGGACGATCATGCTGGTGGCGGGGGAGCCGTCGGGGGATGTGCTGGGCGCGCGCCTGATGCGGGCGCTGCGTGAGCAGTCCGGGGGCACGGTGCGCTTCGTCGGTGTCGGTGGTGACGAGATGGCGCGGGAGGGGCTGCAGAGCCTGTTCCCGATCACCATCCTGTCTGTCATGGGCCTGTTCGAGGTCCTGCCGCGTGCGCTGGCCATCCGCCGCAGGCTGAAGCAGACGGAGGCCCTGGTGCGACAGGTCCAGCCCGATTGCCTGATCACCATTGACTCGCCCGGCTTCAACCGCCGTCTCGTGCAGGCGGTGCAGGACATGGACCTGCTGAAGATCCATTACGTCGCGCCTTCTGTCTGGGCCTACAAGCCGAAGCGCGCGGTGCGCATGGCGCAGCTCTATGACCATCTGCTGACCCTCTTGCCGTTCGAGCCGCCCCTGTTCGAGCGGGAGGGGCTGTCATCCTCCTTCGTCGGGCACCCGGCGATAGAGGCGGAGCGCAATTATGCCGGCGATCCCCGTGCCTTCCGCAGCAACCTGGGCATTCCTTCGCACGCACCGGTCGTGGCGGTGCTGTTCGGCAGCCGGATGGGCGAGTTGCGCCGCATGGGGCCGGTCTTCATCGATGGCCTGCGCCGGGCCATGGTGCAGGTTCCGAATCTGGTCATTGTCGCGCCGACGCTGCCGCATCTGAAACCGGCGGTGGAACGGATGCTGGCGGACCTGAAGGCCCCGGCCCACGTCGTCGGCCCGGATCTGAAGATGGACGCGTTTCACGCCGCCGACGTGGCGCTGGCTGCGTCGGGCACGGTGGCGCTGGAACTCTCGCTCGCCGGCACCCCGTCGGTCGTCGCCTATCGGCTGAACGGCCTGACGGCGGCCATCGCCAAGCGTCTGATCCGGATCCGCTGGGCCAGCCTGACCAACATCCTGCTGGACCGGGAGGTGGTGCCGGAACTGATCCAGGAACGCTGTCGCGCGGATCAGATCGCCCCGCACATCGTTGCCCTGTTGAGCGACAGCACCCATCGTGATGCCCAGGCTGAGGCCGGACGGCTGGTTGCCGACATGCTGCGTCCGCCCGGGGAATGGCCTTCGGAAAAGGCCGCCCGCGTGGTACTGAAACTGACAGACAGGAACTGAGGAGGAAACATCATGGAAGGCGCACGGCTGCTGCACACCATGATCCGGGTGAAGGATCTCGACAAGTCGCTGGATTTCTATGTCCGGCTGCTGGGCATGAACGAACTGCGCAAGACCGATTTCCCCACCGGCGAGTTCACCCTGGCCTTCGTCGGCTATGGTGAGGAGAAGAACAGCACGGTGATCGAACTGACCCACAACTGGGGTCAGGAAGAGCCCTATGACCTGGGCTCCGGCTTCGGACATCTGGCCATCGGCGTGCCGGACATCTACGCCACCTGCAGCGAGCTGGAGAATGCAGGCGTGCCCATTCCCCGCCCGCCCGGACCGATGAAGCACGGCGGCTCCGTCATTGCCTTCATCGAGGATCCGGACGGCTACAAGATCGAGCTGATCGAGCGGAAGCAGGGCTGAAACATGACCACAAACCCCGCCAAGTCCTTCGCTGACCTGCATCGGGGTGAGAAGCCATTCGTCATGCCAAATCCGTGGGACCGGGGGTCCGCGCGGATCCTGCAGAGCATGGGATTCAGCGCCCTGGCCACCACCAGTGCCGGGTTTGCCTTCTCCATCGGACGGCGCGATGCGGAGGGCAGCGTTTCCCGCACGGAGGCGATCAGTCACGCGGCGGAAATCGTGCAGGCGACACATCTGCCGGTGAACGGCGATCTGGAGAATGGCTTCGGCACCAGCCCGGAAGCCTGCGCCGAGACCATCCGTCAGGCGCTGGCCGCCGGACTCGCCGGATGCTCCATCGAGGATACGACCGCGGATCTCAGCGACCCGATTGTCGATTTCAATCTGGCTGTCGAGCGCATTGCCGCCGCTTCAGAGGTCGTGCGCCAGTCGGGAAAACCCTTCGTGCTGACCGCGCGGGCGGAGAACTTTCTCTACGGTCGCCGGGACATGGACGAGACCCTGCGCCGCCTGAACGCCTTCGCCGACGCTGGTGCCGATGTGCTCTATGCACCGGGCCTGCGCAAGATCGAACTGGTGCGGGAGGTCTGTCAGGGCGTCTCCCGGCCGGTCAACGTGCTGGCCACCGCCGGTCTGACCGTGGCGCAGATCGCCGATGCCGGGGCGAAGCGCATCAGCCTGGGGTCCGCCTTTGCCCTCGCCGCCATTCGCGGCCTGATGCGGGCAGCGACCGAAGTGCAGGAGAAGGGTACGTTCGGCTTCGCCGCGGAGGCACCGGGATTTGCCGACATCAATGCGATGATGCTGGGCCGCGACGAGGAATAGGCCGGATCGGTCGCGCGACTGGACCTGCGTCTGCGGCATGGCTGTGGGCGTGCTCTGACCGGGAAAGCGGCTTGCCGTTGCCGTCTGCCCAACCTACCCTCCCGACAGGCTCAATTCAGGGGAGGATGGCCATGATTGGTGTAGTTGCGACGATCAAGTGCAAGGACGGTTCGGCTGATGATTTCGAGGCTGCGGCGAAGCAGCTTGTGGAGGCCGTGAACGCGAACGAACCGGGATGCCTGTTCTATCGCCTGTTCAGGACCGATACCCCGAACACCTACCGCTTCCTCGAGGCCTACAAGGACAAGGAAGCGACGGAGGCACATCGCGCCTCGGATCATTTCAAGACCATGGGCCGCGCCATGGGCGCCTTCATGGATGGCCCGCCGTCGGTCGAGCGTCTGCCGGGCGTAGAGTGATCCACGCCGGATGAGGGCACTCGTCTGCAACGACTGGAAACCGTTCGACGAACTGGAGCTTGGTGACCTGCCCGTGCCGGAGATGAGGGCAGGGGCCGTGCGCATCCGCATTGATGCCTGCGGTATCTCCTTTGCCACCGGTCTGGTGGTGCAGGGCAAGTATCAGCGCAAGCCGCCCCGACCGTTCGCGCCGGGGACGGAGATCGTCGGCATCGTCACCGAATGCGCTGACGATGTGGACCGGTTCCGGGTCGGTGATCGCGTCATGGCCTTCATCGACTGGGGCGGCGCGGCGGAGGAAGCCGTGGTCTGGGCCGGACAGGTCTATCCCGTGCCGGAGGGCCTGTCGGATGCCGAGGCCATTCCGCTGCTGTCGTCCTATGGCACCTCCTATGGCGCGCTTGTGGAGCGGGCAGAACTGAAACCTGGCCAGACCGTGCTGGTGCATGGGGCCGGGGGCGGTGTCGGTCTGGCGGCGGTGGAGATCGCCCGCGATGTCGGCGCCACCGTGATCGCCCGCGCCGGAACGGCCGAGAAGCGTGACTGGCTGCGCCAACGCGGGGCCGACCATGTGCTCGACAGCCGTGAAACCGATTTTCGCACTCCGGTCCTGGAACTGACGGACGGGCGTGGCGTCGACGTGATCTACGATCCGCTGGGCGGGGACGTGTTTCACCAGTCGCTGCGATGCATGGACCTGGGTGGGCGGTTGCTCACCATCGGCTATGCAGCAGGGGAAATCCCGCAGCTTGGCGTCAACCTGCTGCTGCTGAAGAATGCCACGGTGATGGGCTTCAACTGGGGCACCTACTGGGGCTGGACCCCGGTGGACGAGCGTGTCCGGCTGACCCCGGAACGGAACCGTGTGATGGCGGGACTGACCGACCTCTGGTCACGCAGGGCCATCAGCCCGAAGATCCATGCCACCTATCCGCTGGCCGACTACAAGACGCTCTGGGCGGAGATTTCCGAACGCCGGGCCGTTGGCCGCGTGGTGCTGCTGCCACAGGCCTGAGGCCGTCGGACGGCGCGCCATCAACCGAATACAAGCCGGACGCTTCCCTCCCCCCGGCAAGTGGGGGAAGGGAAGCAAGGTTCCGTGTGGCAATTCCGGCGGGCGTTACTTCGCCGTGACGGCAGCGTCCATGTCAGGTTCATGGCGGCGGCTGGAGCGGTCGAAGAAGTCGTTGCCCTTGTCGTCGATGACGACGAAGGCGGGGAAGTCCTTCACCTCGATCTTCCAGACGGCTTCCATGCCCAGTTCCGCGAAGTCCAGCACCTCGACGCTGGTGATCTCGTCGCGACCGACACGGGCGGCGGCACCACCGATGGAGCCGAGGTAGAAGCCGCCGTTCTTCTTGCAGCTGTTGACCACCTGCTTGGAACGGTTGCCCTTGGCGACGGAGATCATCGAGCCGCCGAGTTCCTGGAATTCCGCCACATAGGGGTCCATGCGGGCGGCGGTTGTCGGCCCGAACGCACCGGATGCGTAACCTTCCGGGGTCTTTGCCGGACCGGCGTAGTAGATCGGATGATCCTTGAAGTAGGCGGGCAGTTCGCCGCCCTGGGCCACGCGTTTCGACAGTTCGGCGTGCACGATGTCACGGGCAACGATCATGGTGCCTGACAGCAGGATCGGTGTTTCAACCGGCAGCTTGGTCAGGATGTTGCGCAGTTCATCCATCGGCTGGCTGAGGTCGATGCGCACCGCGTTGCTGGCATCGGCCTCCGTCGTCGGCAGGTACTTCGACGGATCACGCTCCAGCGCCTCCATGAACACGCCGTCGCGGGTGATCTTGGCCTTGGCCTGACGGTCAGCGGAGCAGGAAACGCCGATGCCGATGGGCAGGGACGCGCCATGGCGCGGCAGGCGGATGACCCGCACGTCGTGGCAGAAGTACTTGCCGCCGAACTGCGCCCCGATGCCGAGGTTCTGCGACAGCTTGTGGATCTGTGCCTCCAGCTCCAGGTCCCGGAACGCGCGACCGGTCATGTCGCCGGTGGTCGGCAGCGCGTCATAGAACTTGCAGCTGCCCATCTTCACCGTCTTCAGCGTCTGTTCGGCGGACATGCCGCCGATGACGATGGACAGGTGATAGGGCGGGCAGGCGGCGGTGCCGAGGGTCGGCAGCTTCTCCGCGAAGAACTGCAGCAGGCGGTCGGGATCCAGCACCCGGCGGGTTTCCTGGAACAGGAACGTCTTGTTGGCCGATCCGCCGCCCTTGGCGATGAACAGGAACTTGTAGGCGTCACCGCCCACGGCCTCCAGATCGATCTGTGCCGGCAGGTTGGAGCCGGTGTTCTTCTCCTCGAACATCGACAGGGGCGCCATCTGGCTGTAGCGCAGGTTGCGGGTTGCCCAGGTGCGCTGGACGCCAACGGAGAGCGCCTCCGCATCATCGCCATCGACGATGACCTGCTGGCCCTTCTTGCCCGCGATGATCGCGGTGCCCGTGTCCTGGCAGGAGGGGAATTCCATGGCAGCGGAGATATTGGCGTTCTTCAGCAGTTCCAGCGCCACGAAGCGGTCGTTGTCCGACGCCTCCGGATCTTCGAGGATATTGCGCAGCTGCTGCAGGTGCGCAGGCCGAAACAGGTGGCTGATGTCGCCGAACGCGGTCTCCGCCAGCTCGCTCAGAACGTTGGGCTGTACCGTGACGAACTCCCGGTTGCCCAGCTTTTCCACCTTGACGCCGTCCACGTCCAGCTGCCGGTACTCGGTTTCATCCTCGCCCAGTGGAAACAGCGGCCCATACCCAATGTCGCTAGCCATCTCGAAGACCCCCTTTGATCACCCCAAAATCATGCAGACACCAAGCAGAACACAAATCGCGGGGAATTGCAGTATCCGCGCAGGTGAATTGTGTGGCACAGGCAGCATACAGCCACCGGGACGGTCTAATCCGTGATGACAATCAGGTTGCTGGCCGTCAGGTCACCGGGACGGGTGCCGGCAACGCGGATGCTGTCGGTATTGGAGAGGCCGATGAACAGCCCGTGCGGCGTTGACCAGACCCGGCGCGCCACCCTTTCGTAGGTCGGCCAGCGCTCCAGGTTGCGCAGGATGATCCGATCCTCCGCCGGGTCGAAACCGCTGATCAGGTCATGGCCACTGTCGGGGCCGAAGATGAAGGTATCTGGGCCGAAGCCTGCCTGATGTGTGGTCTTGCCCGGCGTGTCCACGTGCTGGCGTACCCCGTCCCGCAGGGTGACGGTCGGCTCGGCCAGGACCAGTACCGGTACCAGGGCGAGACCAAGTGCAGCAGCGCAAAGCAGACGGGCACCCCGTGTCACAAGGGATGCCCGCTGATTTCGTTGTCCAGTGGTCACGGGATCAGAAGATGAAGTCGTCGGTCTCATCCAGTGCCACTCCGGCCAGACCCTGCAGGGTCAGGGACTCGGTCCCGCCGCCCGTGATGGTGATGACCAGATTGCCGCCGGAGTCGGTGAAGTTCAGATCACCGAAGCTGATCGACAGGGCGGAGAAGTCGATGACGTCGTCCGTTCCTGCCCCGGCCACGAAGTCCTCGATCACGTCATTGCCGAAGCTGGCGTTGTCGAAGACATAGAGGTCGTCGCCATCCTCACCGGCCAGCGTGTCATTGCCACCCGTGCCGCCGTTCAGCGTATCGGCACCTGCATCACCGAAGATGCTGTCGTCACCCAGCCCGCCGAACAGCAGGTCGGTGCCCTCACCGCCATCCAGGATGTCGTTGCCATCCTGACCCAGCAGCGTGTCGTTCCCGGCCTCGCCGCGCAGGGTGTCGATGCCGCTGCCGCCGTCCAGGCTGTCGTCGTCGTCACCACCCAGCAGCGAGTCATTGTCGTCGCCGCCGAACAGCACGTCCTGACCACCGGCACCGTTCAACTGGTCGTCGCCGACGCCGCCGAAGATGGTGTCGAACCCGACCAGCGTGTCGAGGGACGGGTCATCGCCGTTGATGGTGTCGTTGCCTTCGTTGCCGAACAGGCTGTCGAAGTTGCCGCCACCCAGGATGAAGTCGTCGCCAAGGCCACCATTGATGGTGTCATTGTCGAACTGTCCGCGCAGCGTGTCGTTGCCGTCACCACCGTCGATGGAGTCATTGCCCGCGCCGCCGAAGACCCGGTCAATGCCGTCGCCTGCAGTGACGGTGTCATCGCCGTCGCCTGAGCTGATCGTGTCGTTGCCGATACCGCCGGAAATGGTGTCGGCGCCTGTATCACCGACCAGCGAGTCATCACCGTCGCCGCCGTCCAGCGTGTCGGCACCGGACCCGCCGTTCAGGGTGTCATTCTCCGTCCCGCCGATCAGCAGGTCATTGTCCGCGCCGCCGAACAGGGCGTCTGCACCAGCCTGGCCGGAAATGATGTCCGCGCCATTGTTGCCGGCCAGCGAATCCGCGCCGTTCCCGCCGTCGATGGTGTCATTGTCATCGCCGCCCGAGATCGTGTCATCGCCGTCACTGCCGGTCAGCAGGTCGGCACCGGCATCACCGAAGATCAGGTCGGCATCGGCACCACCATCGATCAGGTCGTCGCCCAGCCCGCCTTCCAGCGTGTCGTTCCCGGCATCGCCGATCAACGTGTCATTGTCGTCGCCGCCATCAAGGGAGTCGGCACCCAGGCCACCGGTGATCGTGTCGCTGCCGCTGCCGCCACTGGCGATGTCATCGCCATCGCCGGCATTGACGACGTCGTTTCCGTCACCCGCGAGCACCGTGTCATTTCCGGCACCCGCACTGATGTTGTCATTGCCGATTCCGCCGGAGACCGTGTCGGCACCGTCGCCCGCGTTCAGGATGTCATCGCCGTCGCCGCCGCTCAGCGTATCGGCACCGTCACCGGCCTGGATGGTGTCGTTGCCACCCTGACCGAAGAAGTGGTTGTCCAGCGTGTCGCCGGACAGGAAGTCGCCGAAATCGGAGCCGAGCACACCTTCCATGCTGGTCAGCGTGTCGTCCTGCGCCGAGCCGCCGGAGGCGGTTCCCAGGGCCAGATCGATGAACACCGCCGAAGCACTGTCGGTATAGTCGGCGCAGTCATCGCCCGCGCCGCCGTTCAGGCTGTCGGCGCCCAGGCCGCCCTGCAGCGTGTCGTTGCCGTCGCCGCCGTCCAGCGTGTCGTCGCCCGCTCCGGCAACGATGAAGTCATTGCCATCCAGGCCCTGGATGGTGTCCGCACCACTGGTGCCGTTCAGCGGAATGTCATCGCCCGGCGTGCCGGTGATGACGGTCGGGCCGCCGAAGTCGAAGTCGTCCGCGTCCAGTTCCGCGACCAGCACACCCTGCAGTACCAGCACACCGGCGGCACCCAGGTTGATGGTGGTGTCGGTGCCGTCGTCGGTGGCGTTCGCCAGCACATCGGCAAAGCTGTTCAGCGCGGTGACCGCCTGCACGTCGATGACATCGTCGGTTCCGGCACCGGCCACGAAGCCCTGGATGGTGTCGTTGCCGAAGCCGTCGGCCAGGATGAACAGGTCGTCATCGCCGCCGCCGTTCATGAAGTCGTCGCCGAGGCCACCGGTGATGGTGTCGTTGCCTGCGCCGCCCTGCAGCGTGTCGGCACCGTCGCCGCCGTCCAGGATGTCGTTCCCGTCCTCGCCGATGGCGATGTCGTTGCCGCCGCCGGTGGTGATGGAATCGGCCCCGGCACCGCCGACAAAGCGGTTGTCCTCGGCGCCGCCGGACAGTGTGTCGTCGGCGGAGGTGCCGATGGCACCTTCGAAGTTGGCAATGGTGTCGTCACCGAACAGCGTGTCGGACGTGTCGAAGGTGACCGGTCCGGTCTCTCCGGAAAGATCAAGCACATCAAGACCTGCACCACCATCAAGGCTGTTCGCCCCGGCACCGCCACTGACGGTGTCGGCACCCAGCCCGGCATCAACGGTATCGTCGCCGTCACCGGCTGCGATGGTATCGGCACCACCGGCACCGAACAGCGTGTCGCCCGCGGCACTGCCGATCAGCGTGTCGGCAAGGTCGGAACCGATGACCTGCTCGATCCCCGAAACCGTGTCATTGCCGCCGTTGGAGAGGTCGAAACTGACGCCCGTGACCTCACCGGCGAAGCTGACGGTGTCGGAACCCGCGCCGCCAACCACCGAGTCGGCACCCTGGCCCACGAACAGCAGGTCGTTGCCGTCACCGGCATCCAGCGTGTCGTTGCCTGCGTTGCCGCCCAGCGTGTCGTCGCCGTCACCGGCAAGCACCAGATCGGCACCCTGTCCACCCAGCAGGCTGTTGGCGCCCGCCGTGCCGATCAGCGTGTCGCTGAAGCTGGACCCGATCAGGTTCTCCACATTCGTGATGACGTCGCCGGCCGCATCTCCGCCCGCGGCAGTGCCGAGACCGAGATCGACGTTCACGGCCGCCGAGGAGCCTTCGAAACTGGCCGTGTCATTGCCGGCGCCGCCATCCAGCGTGTCGCCACTGGCGCGGCCCTGCAGCAGATCGTCGCCGCCAAGCCCGAACAGGGCATTGCCGAACTCGTCGCCGCGCAGCGTGTCGTCGAAGTCGGAGCCGATGAGGTTCTCGATCTTGTCGAAGAAATCGCCGGTCGCGTCGCCACCGGTGGCGGTGCCGAGGTCGATATCGACATTCACGCCGGAAGCCGAGTTGGCATAGGTGATGGTGTCATCGCCCAGTCCGCCGCGCAGGCTATCGGCGCCAGCGCCGCCTTCGAACAGGTCGTTGCCCAGGCCACCGGCCAGGCTGTCGTCGCCGCCCTGGCCGAGCAGCGTGTCATCCTCCGACCCACCGAACAGCGTATCGGCGCCCGTGCCGCCCTCCATCGAGTCGGTACCTTCGCCGCCGTTCAGCAGGTCGTTGTCGTTGCCGCCGAACAGCACATCGTTGCCGTCATCGCCGACAAGAGTGTCGTCGCCGCTGCTGCCTTCCAGCGTGTCGTCGTGGCAGTTGCCGTTGATCGAGTCGGCACCGTCGCCGCCGATGACGCTGTCGTCGTCGTTGCCGGCGTCGATCGTGTCGTCGCCCGCACCGCCGTTGATCGTGTCATTGCCGAGGTCGGTGGTGATCGAGTCATTGCCCAGACCGCCATTGACGTCGTCGGCGCCAAGCCCGGCAGTGATGGTGTCATCGCCGTCCTGGCCCAGCAGCGTGTCATTGCCGTCACCGCCGTCCAGCCGGTCGCCGTCGTCGCCGCCGAGGATCGAGTCGTCACCATCGCCGCCCAGCAGCGTGTCGATGCCCTCGTCACCCTGAAGCACGTCGTTGCCGATACCGGCCACGAGCGAGTCGGCACCCAGGCCACCGGCCAGCGTGTCGTTGCCTTCGCCAGCGTTCAGCGTGTCATTGTCGTCGCCACCATCCAGGCTGTCATTGCCGAGGCCACCGTTCAGTGTGTCCTCGCCCGCGTTGCCGGTGATCGTGTCGTCGCCCGCATCGCCGAACAAGGCATCAAGGCCGTCGCCGCCGGTCAGGTCGTCGGCATCGTCGCCACCGCGCAGGGTGTCGTCGCCGGCGTCGCCGCGCAGCGTATCGATACCCGCACCGCCGCTGATGCTGTCCGCACCGATGCCGCCGTCACCCAGGTCATCGCCGTCGCCGAGCGTCAGCGTGTCATCGCCTTCCTCGCCCCGCAGCGTGTCATTGCCGAGGCCACCGTCGAGCAGGTCGTTCTCCGTGCCACCAAGCACGGAGTCATTGCCGTCGCCGCCGAACAGCCGGTCAACGCCCGCGCCGCCGTTCAGATTGTCGTCGTCCGCACCGCCGTCCAGCGTGTCGTCGCCATCCTCACCGGCCAGGGTATCGTTGCCCGCGCCGCCGGAGGCGGTGTCCGCACCGATGCCACCGACCAGAAGGTCGTCGCCGTCGCCTGCATCCAGCGTGTCGTCGCCTTCCTCGCCCTGCAGGGTGTCGTTGCCCAGACCGCCGAGCAGCGTGTCGTTCTCGCTGCCGCCGAACAGCCGGTCGGCGTCATCGCCACCATCCAGCAGGTCGGCACCGGTCGAACCGGAAAGCGTGTCATCGCCTGCACCGCCGGTGACGGTGTCGTCACCGTCTGCCGCGCTGACATTGTCATTGCCGTCCAGCGCGTCGATGTTGTTGGCAGAGCTGTTGCCTGTGATGTCGTCGTCGAAATTGGTGGCAATCAGGTTCTCGAACCCGGCAACCGTGTCGCCGTCGGCGAAACCGCCGGAACCGACACCGCCTGCCAGATCCACCGTCACCCCGGCGTCGGAGTTCGAATAGTCGATCAGGTCGATGCCGCCCAGCCCGTTGATGTCATCTGCGCCCGCGCCCGCGATGACCGTGTCGTCGCCCAGGCCGCCGTTGATGCTGTCCGCACCGGCCCCGTCGATGATCAGATCGTTGTCTTCGCTGCCGCCCAGCGTGTCGTCGCCGTCGCCGCCTTCCAGCGTGTCGCCGCCCGTACCGCCGATGATGCTGTCCGCGCCCAGACCACCGACCAGGGAGTCGGCCCCGTCGCCACCAGCCAGCGTGTCGTTGCCGTCGCCGCCGTCCAGCACATCGTCACCGCCCAGGCCTTCCAGCTTGTTGTCGTCGGCGCTGCCCAGCAGGGTATCGCCGAAACCAATGGAGCCAACCGCGCTCTCGATGGAGATCAGCACGTCGCCGTCGGCATCACCGCCCGTGGCAACGCCAAGCCCGATATCGACATTCACCGCCGCGCTGGAGCCGCGATAGTCGGCGGAGTCATTGCCGTCGCCGCCATCCAGCACGTCTGCACCCGCACCGCCTTCCAGGCTGTCGTCGCCCGCCTGGCCCAGCAGGGTATCCGCGGCTGCACCGGCGGAGATCACGTCGTTGCCGTCGCCGCCCTGCAGCAGGTTCTCGGTGGCTGAACCGGTGATCTCGTCACTGTCGAAGCCACCGATGGCATTCTCGATGAATGCGTAGGTATCGCCCGCCGCGTCCGAAAGCTCGCCGATGCCCGTGGTCAGGTTGATGCGCAGGGCACCACCGGCGGCGGAATAGTCCACCGTGTCGGTGCCATTGTTGCCATTCAGCTGATCCGCACCGGCATCGCCGATGATCAGGTCGTCGCCTTCACCACCGGCAATCGTGTCGTCGCCGGCGTCGCCGGACAGGGTGTCCGCCCCGTCGTCGCCCCGGACCACGTCGTTCTCGGAACCGCCGAACAGCCGGTCGTTGTCCGCGCCGCCCGCGACCAGATCCTCGCCCGCCTCACCGAACAGGGTGTCCGCGCCAGCGCGCCCGAACAGATTGTCGAGGCCGTCGCCGCCGAACACCAGGTCCGCGTCCGCACCGCCATCCAGGGCGTCGTCGCCCGCGCCACCGGACAGCGTATCGGCGCCATCCTCACCCAGCAGCGAGTCGATGCCTGCGTCACCGGTCAGGGAGTCATTGCCCAGCCCGCCAAGAATGGTGTCGTCGCCATCGCCACCGATGCCGGTGTCGTTGCCCGCGTCGGTCTTGATCAGATCAGCGCCCGCGCCGCCATTGGCCACATCGGAACCAGCCCCGCCACGCAGCGTGTCATCGCCGTCATCACCGGCCAGCGTGTCATCATCGTCACCGCCGAACAGCGCGTCGTTGCCCGCCCGGCCCAGCATGAAGTCGGTGCCTGCGCCGCCGCTGAGGGTGTCGTCACCGTCCAGTGCGTTGGCACCGTCGGCACCATCCAGCACGTCCGCGCCATCCGAGCCCACCAGGCTGTCATTGCCGAGGCCGCCACGCAGCGTATCGTCACCAAGTTCGCCGAACAGGGTGTCGTCGCCGTCATCGCCGCGGATCGAGTCATTGTCGTCGCCGCCGGAAATCTGGTCGTTATCAGCCCCGCCGCGCAGATTGTCCGCACCGGCGCCGCCGAAGATCTCGTCGTTGCCGCTGTCGCCGTTCAGGCTGTCGTTGCCGTCACCGCCGAAGATGCGGTCTGCATCCGCGCCACCGTTGGCCGAGTCATTGCCCTCGCCGCCGAAGATATTGTCGGTCCCGTCATCGCCATTGACCGTGTCATCGCCCAGCTGGCCGAACAGGCGGTCGGTGCCCGCACCGCCGAACAGCTGGTCGTTGCCGTCACCGCCATCTGCCAGATCGTCGCCGTCGCTCGCCGACAGGGTGTCATTGTCCGCGCCGCCGAACAGGTCATCCTGATCGCCGCTGCCGGAGATGAAGTCGTTACCGGCCAGGCCGAACAGGTCATTGGCCGCATTGGAGCCGGAGATCGTGTCGTCGAAGTTCGACCCGATCACGTTCTCGATGTTCAGGTAGGTGTCTCCCAGGGCGTCTCCGGCGGTCCCGGTTCCGGTCCCCAGATCAACACCCACAGCCGCAGCGGAGGCCGAGAAGGTGATGGTGTCGGTCGCCGCGCCGCCATTGATGGAATCCGCGCCCGCGCCACCGATGATCGTGTCGGCACCGGCGCCGAGCGCCAGGGTGTCGTCACCCGCGCCGTCGGAGACCAGGTCCAGCCCGTTGCCTGCCGTGATGCTGTCGTTGCCATCGCCCGCGACCAGGGTGTCGTTGCCCGTGCCGCCGATCAGCGTGTCATTGCCCGCCCCGGCGTCGATCGAGTCGTCACCGGCGGCACCATTGAAATTGTTGTCGCCACCATCGCCGATCAGCGTGTCACCGGCACTGGTGCCGATGGCGCCTTCGATATTGGTCAGCGTGTCGCCGGCGGCATCACCACCGGATGCCGTGCCAAGTCCGATATCGACGGTGATCGGTCCGAGCGAGCCGGAATAGTCGGCCACGTCGATACCCGCGCCACCGTCCAGCGAGTCGGCGCCCGCGCCACCCTTCACCGTGTCGGCGCCGTCCCCGCCCAGCAGGGTGTCGTCCCCGGCCAGACCGGTCAGGCTGTCTGCATCTGCGCCGCCGTCGAGCACATTGTTGTCCAGGTTGCCCTGGATGATGTCGACGCCGCTGGTGCCGATGACATTCTCGACCTTGCGAAGCTGGTCGCCCTCCGCATCGGAGCGGCTGCCCTTGCCGTTGTTCAGGTTGACGGTCACGCCACCGGCGGAGCTGGTGTAGTCCGCCGTGTCGACGCCTGCGCCGCCCGCCATGCGGTCCGCGCCGGAGCCACCCACCAAGGTGTCATTGTCGTCGCCACCGCGCATGTCGTCATTGCCGGAGCCACCGAAGATGGAGTCCGCGCCCGCGTCGGCGTTCAGGATGTCATTGCCACCCTGACCGAGCAGCAGATCGTCGCCGCCACCGGCCCGGATGATGTCGGAGGCCGCACCGCCGTCCAGACTGTCGTTGCCAAGACCACCTTCGATGATGTCGGAGTCCGACCCGCCGAAGATGCTGTCGTCGCCGTCACGACCCTTCAGGATATCGCTGCCCACACCGCCGGAGAGGGAATCCGCGCCCCCCTCGCCATCGATGAAGTCGGCGCCATTGTTGCCGAAGATCGTGTCGTTGCCGGTGCCGCCGACCAGCGTGTCGCCGCCATCGCCACCGTCGATGCTGTCATCGCCGTCATCGCCCTTGACGGTATCCTTGCCGTCATTGCCGAACAGCCGGTCGTTGTCGGCGCCGCCACGGATCAGGTCGGAGTCATCAAAGCCACGGATGGTATCCGCACCGTCGCCGCCGAAGATCCTGTCGCGCCCGCCATCGCCATGGGCCGAGTCATCGCCGGTCCCGCCGAAGATCGTATCCTCGCCGGAGCCGCCTTCCAGACTGTCGTTGTCCTCGTCACCCGACAGCAGATCGTCGGACGATCCGCCGCGCAGCGTGTCATTGCCGAAGCCGCCTTCCAGCGTGTCGGCCGCACCGCCGGGAACCGTCTCCGCGCCGGAGTCGCCGATGATCGAGTCATCGCCCAGGCCACCGAACAGCTGATCGAAATCTTCGTTGCCCGTGATCGTGTCGCCGCCGTCGCCGCCGAAGATGCGGTCGTTGCCTTCCTCGCCCGACAGGTCGTCGTCGCCGGCATTGCCCTCGATCGAGTCCGCGCCGATGTTGCCGCGAACGGTGTCCGCGCCGTCGCCGCCGGTGATGGTGTCGAGGCCGGAGCCGCCCTCGATCAGGTCATTGTTCAGACCGCCGTTGATGATGTCGTCGCCGGTCTCGCCACGCAGGGTGTCGTCGCCGTCCTGGCCCTGGATGGTGTCGTTTCCGACGCCGCCCTGGATGGTGTCACCGCCCGTGCCGCCTTCGATGGAGTCCGCGCCGCTGCCGCCGCGAATGGTATCCGCGCCGTCGTTGCCGAACAGGGTGTCGTCATCCGCCTGGCCGTTGATCTCGTCATTGCCGAGGCCGCCGGTCGCGAAGTCCGCGCCCGTGCCGCCGTCGATCCGGTCGTCGCCCGCGTTGCCGTCCAGTGAATCGTTGCCGTCGCCACCATTGACCGTGTCCTGGTCGGTGCCGCCGGTGATCGTGTCATCGCCCTCGTCACCGAACAGGCGGTTCACGCCGCTGGAGGCCGTCACGATATCGTTGCCGCGACCGCCCTGAACCTCGTCATCGCCGTCGCCTGCGATCAGGGTGTCATCGCCGCCAATTGCGTCGCTGTTCAGATCGCCACGCAGCGTGTCATTGCCATCGCCGCCGTTCAGCAGGTCGCTGTCCAGGCCGCCGAACAGCTGGTCATTGCCTGCATCGCCAAAGACAACGTCTGCACCGGCATCCGCCCGGACCGTGTCGTTGTCGCCGCCGCCGGAAATCTGGTCGGCACCATCGCCACCGACGATCACGTCACTGCCCGCGTCACCGCTGATGGTATCGTCACCGGCGTCGCCGAGGATCTTGTCGAAGGCGTCACCGCCGGAGATCAGATCGCCGTCGCCGCCACCGATCAGGCTGTCCTGTCCGGCCCCGCCTTCCAGCGTGTCGATACCGCTGCCACCGGCCAGCGTGTCGTTGCCCAGGTCACCGGTCAGGGAATCCGCGCCGGACTCGCCCGCCAGGGAATCATTGCCATCGCCGCCAACGACAGTGTCATCGCCTTCCTTGGCGAAGACGGTGTCGTTGCCAGCGCCGCCGTCCACGTTGTCGTTGCCGCTGCCTGCGTGCACGAAGTCATCGCCATCGCCGCCGGTGACGCTGTCATCACCCGTATCGGCGAAGATCGTGTCGTCGCCCGCACCGCCATCGACCGTGTCGTTGCCGCCGTCCGTCTCGAAGCGGTTGTTGGTCGCGTCGCCGGTAATGACGTCGTCGCCGCTGCCGGAACGCAGTTCCTGCACGGCGATCAGGGAGTCGGTGCCGAACTGGGAGGTTACAGTGCCGCTGTTGAGGTCCGCCAGAACGGCGTCGGTCGCATTGCTGTAGTCGGCTTCATCGCGGCCTGCGCCACCCGCAAAGGTGTCGTCACCAAGCCCGCCACGGAACGTGTCGTTCCCATCGTTGCCGAAAAGGGAGTCTGCACCGTCGCCGCCGTTGAGCGAGTCATTGCCCAGATCGCCGAGCAGGGTGTCATCCCCGTCCAGACCCGCAATCGTATCGTCCGTCGTCGTACCGACAAGCGAGTCGGGATTGTTGGTCCCGACAATCTCGGCAAATCTCACGCTGGAGACAGCCGTAGCCTTGAGCAGTTCAACCAGAAGCGACATTAAGGACCTCCAAAGTCCGACCTCTGCTGACCGCAGCATTCCTTGTTTTTGTTATTAACGACCAGAATTAGCACAATCTTTACGAAAATGCCAAGCGCGACAGATGCGCGATCCGTCACAGTCCGGACGGAAGATCGATGCCCCGCGAAACGGACATGAAGGCCAGCCTTCGGCGTATCGCACCGGCGTTCATCCTGTCCGCCCGCGCACACCCTCACGTTTGCGCTGGCATGGGCGTGCCGGATCGGTCCCGTTAACCATTGCGGTGTGCGATATCCGACGCATTGTGGCGCCGGCGAATTCAGGCGGCCCTACCGTTTCCGGGTCATACCCCTCGCAGGGACCTTTGACTTTGGCGAAAAATCGGCCCTACTTGTCGGTCAGGTAGTACGAATCAGGCAAGCATGCTTCACCGCGATCCGGGAATGTCCTTGCCAGTGAACAAGTTCAGGAAGCGATTGCCATGAAGCCGGGAGCACCGTGGAGCATCAAGGGCGTCGACGGCGACGCGCGTGAGGTGGCAAAGGCCAAGGCCAGGGCGGCGGACATGACGCTCGGCCAATGGCTCAATCGTGCCATTGCGGAGGCTGACAAGCCACAGGCCGCCGCGCCGGCACCGGCCCAGCCGCAGGGGTCTTCGCTGGATACCGCGCGGTTGATGCGCGCCATCTCGGAGGTGGCGCGCAGGGTCGACCAGGTTCGGGACAGTTCGACGGCACCCGCGGACCCGTCGCAACTCGAAGCGGCGATCGACGGCATCGGTCGGCGGCTGGCAGGGCTGGAACGTTCCGTTGCCGCCGCGTCCGACCTGCCGGGAATTGCCGAGAAGATCGAGGCCGTGAACGGGCGGCTTGAAGCCATGGAGACCGCGCGCGGCCAGGAGGCGTCGCCGCCGGACCTCACGGACGGTCTGGCTCCCCTGCAGGCAGACATGCAACGCATGATGAACGGCATGCTCAACCTGGCGCGAAAGATCGATACGGTTGATCAGCGGGCAGAGGAAAGACTGGTTCCCCTGCGGGAGGAACTGGCGGCGCGCGCGACAGATGTCGCGCCGACGGTGGAACCGGCACCGGACGACCCCAGGCTCGACCGGCTGCGAGACGATATTCAGGAGTTGCGACAGGCTGTCGAGGCGCGGACGGACGCGCCGCGGGAAGCCGCTCCCGACATTGGCGGCGCGGTCGCCGCCGCGTTGGCACCTGTACTCGCGAAGCTGGCGGATGTGGAGCGGCAGCTAGAACAGGTGCAGAAGCCGCCTGTCCAGCCTGCGCCGGAACCGGTTTCGGTCACTGCCCCCGAGCCAGAGCCAGAGCCCGAACTCGAGCCGGAGCCGGAGCCGGAGCCTGAACCTGAACGGGATGAGCGGCCTGCTGAAGAGACTGCCGCGCCTGCGGGGCCTTCTGATCAGGAACCCGGCAGGGGGCAGGATGAGCCGGAGACCGGAGATGCGGGAGAACCCGATGATGACGACGCGCCGATGCAGCGACCCGCGCCCGGCGCCATTCAGGCCCTGCACGACCTGACGGCAAGCCGCCAGTCGGTCAGTCGCCGTGTCGAACCGATCCTGCGCGACCTGCCGACCGAGAATACCGGTGACCTTGACGATGACGACCGGCCTGACTTCGGTATGGCCCGCGGCCCGGCAGAAGAGGATATGCGCGGGCAAGAAGCTCCCCTGGAAACAGGGTCGACTGCACCCGCGCCCACGACGCAGGACGAGCCGGGATCCTTCGCCGCCTTCAACGAGGATGCGGAGTCCGACCGGTTGGATGATGCCACCGTGCTGGCACCGGAGCCGCGCGAGCCCGAGGGTTCCGGCGCGGAAGAGGATAATTCCGACACCGATATTCCAGCCGCTGCCGCGCCACCGGACAGGCCGAGGCGGATCGTGTCCGTGGAAAGCCTGTTGTCTGGTGGGGACGGTGCGGCCCAGCAGCCTGCGCCGCGCGATCCGGGCCAGGAGATCGAAACCGAGCACGACGGATTCTCGGAGATGGCCGAATCCCCCGCGGACCGGCCTGCTGCGGGTATGGCCGCGTCCGGACCCATGGCGGCGGATCATGCGATACCGGATCAGCCCCGCCGCCGCCGCGTTAGTGGCTATCTGGTGCTTGCCCTGATCTTTCTGGCGATCCTTGTGGGCGGCTTCTTCGCCATTGGCGACCCGCGTTTCAATGACTGGGTCGCGCAGGGACGTCAGGCCATTGCGGCTCTGACCGACATGGTGCCCGTGGGTGATGAAGAACCATCAGCCGCGTCGGAAACCGCAGCAGTGTCCGAAGCGGCCGAGCCGCCCGTGGTGTCGAGCGCACCAGCGGCAAGCCCCGCCCCGGTCGAGCCGACACCGGAACGCAGTGCACCAGTGTCCGCGGCGCCCGTGGAGGCGACGCCGTCGCCTGCGCCTGCGGCGACCGCACCTTCGGAGCCTGAGGCATCCTCCGGACCTGAACAGATTGCTGCGGCGCCTGCAGCAGTTGCCGCCCCACCCGCCGCCCCTGTGGCGCCAGCCGCAGCGGAGGATGATCTCGCGGCCCTGCAGGCGCGCGCCGACTCCGGTGATGCGGCGGCGCAGTTCCAGCTCGGCGTGCGCTACCGTGATGGCAATGGCGTCGGTGTCAGCTATGCGGAAGCGGCGCAGTGGTTCCAGCGGGCAGCGGAACAGGGAAATGTCCCCGCACAGGTCGATCTCGGCATCTTCTACCGCCAGGGAGTCGGCGTCGCGAAGGATGTGGATCTGGCGAAGGTCTGGTTCCACGCCGCCGCCCGCGCCGGCCATCCGGAGGCGCAGAACTTCCTAGGCCAGGTCTATGTCGGGGAGGAGCAGGAGCGTCCGGACTACTTCCAGGCTGCCCGCTGGTTCCGCGAAGCGGCCGAGCAGGGGGTGCTGGATGCGCAGTACAATCTGGCCTCGCTCTACATGGGCGGACTGGGCGTGCCGCGCGACGATGCGCAGGCCTATTTCTGGTTCGGCGTCGCTGCGGGGCAGGGGGACCAGGATGCGGCCAGCAATCAGGAGAATGTCGCAGCCCTGATTTCTCCGGCTGAACGGGCCGAGCAGGATCAGCGGATCGCGGCCTTCAGGCCGGTGAAACAGTTCCAGCCCGCCTCAGGCCAGGCAACATCATCCGCCGTGCAGCCTGCGTCCGGTTCGGGCGAGATCCGCCGCCGTGACCAGATCCGTCTGATCCAGCGGCTGCTCATCGCGCGCGGCTATGATCCGGGAGAGCCGGACGGACTGCCGGGTGAACAGACCAGGGAAGCCATTCGTCTGTTCGAGACCGACAATGCGATGCAGGTTACCGGCAAGATCACGGAGAGGGTGCTTCAGGCGCTTCAATCGGGCGGTTGATGTCCCGAGTCCCGTGGATTCCTTGCCGATTCAGTCTGACTGTGGGCACACTGACCGAATCATGTCGGAATGAGCCCTGAAGCAGAAAATGTCATCAGAAACCCCCTGGAGCGTACGTGGAGTCGAGCCCGAGACGCGCGAGGCTGCCAAGGTCGCCGCGCGTCGGGCCGGACTGACGCTCGGCCAGTGGCTCAACCGGACGATCCGGAGCGCGGTTGCCGAGCAGCTTGGATCACGGGAAGGCGTTGCGGACACCGGACAGCTGCCGGCGCTGGCCAATGAAGTGCTGCTTGCGGCAATTCAGGAGCAGCTTGACGCGCAACGCGAAGCACTTGAAGCCACGTTCCAGCAGGCGCGGCCTGCCAGTGAGAGTGTCGAGACGACGCATCTCAGCGAAGTGCAGGAGGCTCCAACGGAGCTGAGCACGCGGCTGCAGGGAGAACTGGACGAGATCAAGTTGCTCATCCATGACTACCTCGGGCTGCTGTTGCCCGTGGCGGAACCGGTGCAGGAACTTTCAAGGCAATTGCAGGATATCGGCAGCCTGTCGCAGGATGTGCGCCGCGCTGCCGATGCGGCGGAGAAGGCGGCGGCCTCGGTGCAGCCGCTGGAACGTGCCGTCATGCGAATGAGCGGTGGATACAGGACGGAAGAGGCGGACCAGGCGCATGAGCGGCGTGGCGGTGGGCTGGGAAAACTGTTCGGCAACTGAGACGTCATATCGGCAGATTGTCGGTATGCGGCTTGTGACAGGCTAGGCGCGCCCGGTGCAGATCTATCTCCCCATTGCCGAGATGCCCGTGAACATCCTGCTGCTGATCGGCATGGGGGCTGGAATCGGCTTCCTTTCAGGCATCTTCGGCGTTGGCGGCGGCTTCCTGATGACGCCACTGCTGATCTTCATGGGCATTCCGGCCGCCGTCGCCGTGGCCACCCAGGCCAACCAGATCGTCGCGGCCAGTGTCTCGGGCGCCATCGGTCACTGGCGACGCAAGAATGTCGATATCCAGATGGGGCTGGTGCTGCTGGCCGGGGGGCTTGTCGGATCCTTCTTCGGCAGTCTGGTCTTTGCCTGGATGAAGAGTCTGGGACAGATCGATCTGATGATCCGTCTTTCCTACGTGGTCTTCCTGGGCATCATCGGTTCGCTGATGTTCGTCGAGAGTACGCGCGCGCTGCTGCGCCAGCGGCGTGGGGCGCCGAGACGGCGCATGCGGCAGCACTACTGGGTGCATGGCCTGCCGTTCAAGATGCGCTTCCGCCGCTCCAAGCTCTATATCAGCGCCCTGCCGCCGCTTGGCGTCGGCTTCGTGGTCGGACTGCTGGCCGCGATCATGGGTGTGGGAGGCGGCTTCGTCATGGTGCCTGCCATGATCTACCTGCTGGGCATGCCCACGGCGGTCGTGGTGGGAACGTCGCTGTTCCAGATCACCTTCGTCACCGCTGCGGTGACCATCATGCACTCGATCAACACCCAGACGGTGGATGTGCTGCTGGCACTGCTGCTGCTGCCCGGATCGGTCGTGGGGGCGCAGATCGGGTCGCGCGTCGGCGTCAATCTGAAGGCGGAGCAATTGCGCGCCCTGCTGGCCGCGATGGTGCTGGGCGTCTGCATCAAGCTGGGCATCGACCTGTTCCTGACCCCGGATGATCTCTACAGCCTGTCGATCGGGGGGGCCGGGTGATGCGGCACCTGCTGATCGCCATTTCCGTGCTTCTGGCCAGCAGCGCTCCGGCGCATGCGGATGCGACGCTGGTCAGCGATATCTCCTCCCACCGGATCGGCATCACCTCCAGTTACACCGGCACGGAACTGCTGTTGTTCGGGGCGCTGGGTGAAGGTGGCGGCGACGTGGTGATCGTCGTGCGCGGACCGGATCAGGATCTGACCGTCCGGCGCAAGGGGCGTGTCGGCGGTGTCTGGCTCAATACGGATGCTGTCAGTTACAGGGGGGTGCCGGGCTTCTATGCCATCGCCTCCAACCGCCCGCTGTCGGAGATCGCCAGCGAACGCATCATGCGGCGCAACGGGATCGGCATGGCCAGTATGAGGTTCACGGGCGAGACTTCGACGCCGGAAGCGCCGGATGTATTCGCCGATGCCATTCGTCGCCGCAGGCAGGCAAACGGCCTCTACAGTTCCGATGAAGGTGGAGTTGCCGTCATCTATGACCGGTTGTTCCGTGCCACGATCCCGTTTCCGGCCAATGTGCCGGTCGGCAATTACAATGCCCAGATCTACCTGTTTCAGGATGGCCAGGTCGTGGTCGGTGAAACCAAGCCGATCATCATCGACAAGTCGGGCATCGAGCGGGCGATCTTCATCTTTTCCCGTCGCCAGCCGGCACTTTACGGCATCTGTGCCGTCATCGTCGCCTGCCTGGCCGGCTGGGGTGCGGCGCAGGTCTTCCGCAAGCGCTGAAACCACCGTGCGATGGCCCGGGTGTCGGGGACGATCAATCGCTGATCGTGGCTGAAACGGCGTCCTGAATGGCCTGATAGGGCAGAAGAACGCAGTGATGACGGCTGATGTGGGCCTTTACGGGCTCGAAATCGCTGTAATCGTCAGGCGCGTCCGACTCGCTCTTCAGGAATGCGCGAATGGCTTCGCGCTGTTCGGACAGGTCGCTCAAGGTGCGCCCGACAGCGGTTTCACCAACGACCGAGGCCGAGGCCTGACACACCAGGCAGGCCCGGATCTCGTAGCCGAGCGCAACGATCCGGTCCCCGTCCAATTTCAGGTCCATCGTGATGCGGTCGCCGCACATGGGGTTGTGGGTGGTCGCCGTCGCGTCCGGGGCGTCGAGCCGCCCGGCCCCGCTGGCCCGCCCGGCGAGTTTCAGGAAAGCCGTCTGATAGATCTCGCTCACAGCAATGCCCTCACCTGTTCCAGCCCGTGCAGCAGGGCATGAATGTCGTCTGTGTCATTGTAGAGCGCGAGAGAGGCACGGACGGTGCCCGCAATGTCACGGCTGTCCATGAAGGGCTGCGCACAGTGGTGACCGCCGCGCACGGCCACCCCGTGGCTGTCCAGGATCTGGGCCACATCGTGCGGATGCAGCGGGTCCATGGTGAAGGAGATGACGGGCAGGCGTGCCTGTGACCCGGACGGGCCGATGACTTCGACCCCCTTCATGGCCGAAAGCCCGTCCATTGCCTGTGCGGTCAGGGTCGCGAGATGCGCCTCCGCTCCCGCAAGGTCCTGGCCGGTCAGCCATTCCGCTGCCGCCGCCATGCCGATGGCAGGGGTAATCGGCGGTGTGCCGGCTTCGAAGCGCATCGGCGGCTCGGCATAGCGGGTCCGGTCGAGTGAAACATGCGCGATCATCTCGCCACCGCCCATGAACGGGGGCATGTCAGCCAGCAGGTCCGCGCGGCCCCAGAGCACACCGATCCCGTTAGGTCCGAACATCTTGTGACCGGAGAAGCAATAGAAGCCGACGCCCAGCGCAGTGACGTCGAGCGGCCCGTGGGGCACCATCTGCGCACCGTCCAGCAACACCTCCGCGCCGACCGACTGCGCGGCCTCCACCACGCGGGCGACGTCGGTCACCGCACCGGTGACATTTGCGGCATGGGTCAAGGCGATCAGGCGTGTGCGCGGTGTGACCAGATCTTCCAGCCGGTCAAGGTCGATGCGGCCTTCGTCGGTCGCGGGCAGGGCCTTCAGCACGATGCCACTGCGGTCCCGCAGCATCTGCCAGGGCACGATGTTGGAATGGTGCTCCAGGACGGAGACCAGCACCTCGTCCCCCGCCTGCAGCCGTGCGCCGAAACTATGGGCGACGAGGTTGATGGCCGCCGTGGTGCCGGAGGTGAAGACGATCTCCTCCGCTGCCCCACCGACAAATCGCGCCATGGTCTGGCGCGCGCCCTCATAGGCACGGGTCGCGGCCTCCGCCAGCCGGTGAACAGACCGGTGCACGTTGGACCGGGCCGTCGTTTCATGCGCCTGCATCGCGGCCAGTACCGCGTCGGGCATCTGCGCCGTCGCGCCATTGTCGAGGTAGTGCAGTGACGGCATCCCGTCGGCCGCCTGGTTCAGGATCGGAAACTGCGCCCGGACGGCTGAAACATCGAAAGCCATCAGTCCCGTATCCTCGCCAGCGCCTCGGGCGTATCGACATCCATGAAGATGGAGTCATCGTCCACGGCAATCTCGGCCACCAGATCCTCGTGCTGACCGATGAGGTGGCGCGCGCCGGTGTCGCCTGCAACATCGCGGATCGCGGCGAAGAAGCGCCGGTCGAACAGCACCGGGTTGCCGCGCTTGCCGTGCCGGGTCGGGATGACGATGGCGCGGCCCTCCACCGGGTTGAAGGCGGCGATCATGCGGTCCAGCAGGGCGGAGGTGACACGGGGCATGTCGCCGAGGCAGACCAGCGCCCCGTCACAGCCTTCCGGAACTGCGGCGATCCCTGTTGCCAGTGAGGTGCTCAGCCCCTCCGCGAAACGCGGGTTGTGCGTGATGGTCACCGGCCTCTGGTCGCCGAGCGCTGCCGTGACCTGCTCCGGCTCGTGCCCGGTGACGACGATCAGCGGTGTCGCGGCACTGGCCTCCACCGCTTCGACGGCATGGAGCAGCATGGGCTTGCCGCCCACGTCGGCCAGCAGCTTGTTGTCCGCGCCCATGCGGCGTGACTGCCCCGCCGCGAGCACGATACCGGCCACGCGCGGCATTCTCTGTGCGCCTGAGTCCATGTCCGTCTTTCCGTCCCTCGGCGCACCGCGCTGCACCGTGTCCATCAGCAGGCCGCCGACACCCATGCCCATGACAGCCGCCGCATCCACGCCCTGTCCGGCGAGCAGGCGATTGAGAACCCAGTCGAATCCATTCGGTTTCGGGCTGCGGGCGCAGCCGGGTGCGCCGATCACCGGCACCCCCTGCAGGTCGCCGATCAGCATCAGGTTGCCCGGATCGACGGGCATGCCGTAGTGACGGATCACGCCCCCTGCCGCGACGATCCCGGCGGGAATCACGTCCCGGCGGTCGGTAATGGCGGAGGCCGCGAAGATCACGATGGGGTTGTTGCCAGCCGAATGCTGCCGCCGGATGGCCGCTGCCAGCGCGTCCTCGTGATGGTCGACGGTTTCAACGTCGCCCACCGAACTGCCGACGCGGCGCAGGCGCAGGTCCATGACGTCGGCAGCCTTGGCGATCACGGACGGCTTTGTTTCAGGCAGGCGCGTGGCGATGACGCCGACCCTGTGCGGCGTGAAGGCGGCGAGGGCGACGGCGCCCCCGGCCAGTCCCACCACCGCTGCAACGGTTTCAGCCGGAACCGCGAAGGGAATGATCTTGATGGTGGCCAGCATCTGCCCTGCCTCGACGGTTGCCCAGGGCTCGACCGTGGCGATGGTGATGCTCTCGTGCACCGCATTCATCGCGTCGATCACCTGGCGGTCGATCAGCACGACCCCCGCCGCATCCGCGTAGATGTTGCAACGGCCCGTGAAGGGGGCGTTGGTGCGGGTGCCATCGCCTGCACTGGCGGTGGCCACCTGCTCTGCCGCCAGATCCTCGGCAATGTCATCGGGCCCGGCATGGGCGGCGAGCACGCTGGTGGTCCCGTTGTCACGCAACCACGCGATGTCCGCGGCAGTCAGGGCGTGGCCCTTCCTGTGGCGTCGCCCGTCGATGGTCAGGCCATGGGCAAGCCAGGCGCCCAGAGCCTCCTCCAGCGGCAGGCGACCGAAGATCACGCCGCGGCTCCGCGCAGTGCAGCGGTCACCTGTCCCATGATGGAGACGGCGATCTCCGCCGGGGACTTCGCACCGATGTTCAGGCCCACCGGTCCATGGATGCGGCTGTGCCTGCTCTCGTCGAAGCCCGCCGTTTCGAGCCGCTGGATCCGCTTCGCGTGCGTGCCCCGCGACCCGAGGGAGCCGATGTAGAACGCATCCGAAGCCAGCGCGGCCTGCAGGGCCGGGTCGTCCAGCTTCGGGTCGTGTGTCAGGGTGACGATGGCGGTGCGGTGATCGGGTTTCAGCTCCGCCAGCGCCTCGTCGGGCCAGGCGTCCAGAATGCGGATGTCGGGGAACCGTTCCGGCGTGGCCCAGGCCTGGCGCGGATCGACGATGGTCACGTCATAGCCGGTCATCGCGGCCATGGGGGCCAGCGCCTGCGCGATGTGCACCGCACCGACGATGATCATCCGGAGCGGCGGGTTGAAGACGTTCAGGAACACGTCGCCGTCTGCGGTCTCCACCGTGCGCGGCTTGTCGGACTGGATGGCCAGTGCCGCCTCTGCGGCCAGCGGGTCATCGTCACCGGGATGGATCAGGCGCTGGTCGCCGCTGGCGAGATGGGTGGCGACGACAACGGTGCGCTGTGCCGCGCGGTCGGCCAGCAGCCGGTCGAGAAGTTCGCGTTTCATGGTCTATTCCAGACGTTCGACAAAGACGGAGATCTTGCCGCCACAGGCCAGTCCGACTTCCCAGGCCTCGTCATTGCTGACGCCGAAGTCGAGCTGTTTCGGGGTGCCGTTGCGCATGATCTCCAGTGCCTCGGCCACCACGGCGCCCTCGACGCAGCCGCCGGAAACTGAGCCGACGAAGTCGCCGTTCTCGGCGATGGCAAGCTGGCTGCCTGCGGGTCGCGGGGCGGAGCCCCAGGTGGAGACCACGGTCGCAAGTGCGACCTTGCGGCCTGCGGCCTGCCAGTCGGCAGCGCTTTGCAGGATGTCGCGTGTTTCGGTGCTCATGCCAGTTCTCCAGACCAGGTGCGGGCAGCTTCCAGACGACGGGGTCCCATGTCGCCCAGCGCTTCGGCAAGTTGTGACAGACTCTCCAGATTGTGGACCGGGCGGAAATCGTCAACATGCGGCAGGATCGCGCGGATGCCGCGCGCCTTCGGCTCGAACCCCTCGAACCGCAGCAGCGGGTTCAGCCAGATCAGCCGCCGACACGACTTGTGCAGCCGTTCCATCTCCAGTTCCAGGCCGTCCCCGGCGTCCCGGTCCAGCCCGTCCGTGATCATCAGAACCACCGCCCCCTGGCCCAGCACCCGCCGCGACCAGAAACGGTTGAACTCCTCCAGCGTCGCGCCGATGCGGGTGCCGCCGGACCAGTCCTGTACCTGTTCCCCGATCCGCTCCAGCGCCACGTCGATGTCGCGGTGGCGCAGGTGACGGGTGATGTTGGAAAGCCGGGTGCCGAACAGGAAGCTGTGCACCCGGTCGCGGTCGCTGGTCATGGCGTGCATGAAATGCAGCATCATGCGGCTGTAGCGTTCCATGGACCCGGAAATGTCGCACAGCACCACCAGCGGCGGATGACGCTCCACCCGTGCCCGCCGCTCCAGCGGCATGGCGTCGCCGCCGGATTTCATGATGGCGCGGAAACTGCGGCGCATGTCGACGCGGCGTCCATTCCGCTTCGGCTGGAACCGGCGGGTCTTCACGCTCATCAGCGGCAGGCGCATCCGTGCCATGGCCCGCCGCGCCTCCTCCATCTCCGTGTTGGTCATGTCCTCGAAATCGCGGGTCTGCAGCCGTTCCTCGTCGGAGACGGTCAGGGTCGCGTCGATCTCGATCTCCTGCTCGCCATCCTCCGGCGCTTCCCGGCGCGACTGCGGGGCCAGTGCCTCGGCGATCCGGCGCATGGTCTTCTTGCGCTCCGCCTCCTCCGATCCGTCGATGTCGGGGCGGACTTCCGGCAGCAGCAGCGACATCATCTTCTCGAGCAACTGCGGATCGCGCCAGAAGATGTGAAACGCCTGGTCGAACAGTTCCTTCTGGTCACGGCGGTTCACGAAGACCGAATGCAGGGTCCAGTAGAAGTCCTTGCGATGGCGCAGCCCGGCGGTCTCCACGGCGCGGATCGCGTCCAGGGTCTTGCCGGGACCGACCGGCAGCCCGGCCACCCTGAGCGCGCGGGCAAAATGCATGATGTTCTCGGGCAGCCGTCCGCCCTTCGGCCCGTTGGCCGCAGCCTCGCCATCCGCCGGGGGAACCGGTGCCGTCCCGAACATCAGCCTGCCACCGCCTCCGCACGCACCTGCTGCAGGATGCGCGACGCCTCGCTGCCCTGCATCTTCACGATGTCGTCCTGATACTTCAGGATCACGCCCAGGGTGTTGTTGATGGTGTCCGGGTCAAGGACAATGACGTCCAGTTCGGTCAGCGCCCGGGTCCAGTCGATGGTCTCCGCCACGCCCGGCTGCTTGAACAGGTCCTGCTTGCGCAGTTCCTGGATGAAGCCGACGATCTGCTGGGTCAGCTGCTCCGGCGCTTCGGGGGCCTTGCGCCGCAGGATTTCCAGTTCCCGCGCCGCATCCGGATAATCGACCCAGTGATAGAGGCAGCGGCGCTTCAGCGCGTCATGGATCTCGCGGGTCCGGTTCGACGTGATGACCACCAGCGGCGGCTCGGGTGCCTTGATGGTGCCGATCTCCGGGATCGAGATCTGGAAGTCGGACAGGACCTCCAGCAGATAGGCCTCGAACGGTTCGTCCGTGCGGTCCAGTTCGTCGATCAGCAGCACCGGTGCCGCGCCGGGTTTCCCGTCCAGGGCCTGCAACAGCGGCCGGCGGATCAGGAACTCCTCCGTGAAGATGCCCTTCGACAGGCGTTCGCGGTCCGTCTCGCCTGCCGCTTCCGCCAGGCGGATCTCCAGCATCTGGCGCGCGTAGTTCCATTCGTAGACGGCGGAGGCGACATCCAGCCCCTCGTAACATTGCAATCGGACCAGCGGGCGGCCCAACGTGGTCGAGAGCACTTTCGCAAGCTCGGTCTTGCCGACACCGGCCTCTCCCTCCAGGAAGATGGGCCGTCCCATGCGCATGGACAGGAACGAAACGGTGGCGAGACTGCGGTCAGCGACGTAATCCGCCTCCGACAGCAGGGTCGCGGTCTCGTCGATGGAATTCGGCAGGGCACGGGGCAGGGCGCGGGGCGCATCACTCATGAAACAGGATCTCCGGCAGGCATTGCGATCTTCGGGTTCTTCCGTGTGGCAGTCTCAGGCAAGCCACAAGGTATACAGCGTGACGGCGGCGACAAGGATCACGGCCCAGAGCAGGGGACTCAATCGCCCCGACTTTCGCCGGTTGCGCGCCGCATCCTCCGCCGCGCGCATCGACCGGGCCGTGATGTTGTCCTGGTCTACTTCGTCAGACATGGGGCCTCTTCAGTCATAGCTCTTCTTCAGCTGGCGCAGGCGCCGGATCAGGCTGGAGGTGTCCCAGCGGCCACCGCCCATGGCCTGCACATCGCCGTAGAACTGATCGACGACGGCAGTAACCGGCAGGCTGATGCCCATGCGCTTCGCCTGTTCCAGGCAGATACCCAGGTCCTTGCGCATCCAGTCGACGGCGAAACCGAACTCGAACTGGTCGTCCAGCATGGTCTCATAGCGGTTTTCCATCTGCCAGGACTGCGCCGCCCCCTTGGAGATGGTGTCCACCACCTTGCGCCCGTCCAGCCCGGCGGACTGGGCGAAATGCAGTGCCTCCGACAAGCCCTGCACCAGACCGGCGATGCAGATCTGGTTGACCATCTTCGCGATCTGGCCGCTGCCGGCCTCCCCCAGCAGCTCACAGGCACGGGCATAGGACATGATGGCGGGCTTCGCGGTGTCGAAGTCCTTTTCCGAGCCGCCGCACATGACGGTCAGCACACCATTCTCCGCCCCGGCCTGGCCGCCGGAGACCGGGCCATCGACGAAGCCGACACCCTTGTCCGCCGCCAGCGCCGCGATCTCCCGCGCCACGTCGGCGGAGGCGGTGGTGTGGTCCACCAGAACGGCTCCGGCCTTCATGCCCGCCAGCGCGCCATCGTCCCCCAGCACGACACTGCGCAGATCGTCGTCATTGCCGACGCAGACCATGACGAAATCGGCGCCCTCGGCTGCCTGTCGCGGCGTCGGCGCACTGCTGCCGCCATACTTGCCCGCCCATTCGTCAGCCTTGGCCGCGGTGCGGTTGTAGACGGTGGTCTCATACCCCTTCTGCTGCAGATATCCGGCCATGGGATAGCCCATGACGCCGAGACCGATGAATGCTGCTTTCTGTGCCATGGTGGGTTTCCTCCGCCCGGTGTTCCCTTTGCCCCATTCCTACACTGCGCGGCGGGGGACCGGAAGGCCTGCGAATCGCAGGCTGTGCGGTTGACCTGCACGGCAAAGGGGCCATGCTCGGGACTATGAGCGATTCGGGAATCCTGCGGCGGTATTTCAAATGAAGTGGCTGTGGAGACTGCTGTTCACCATCGTGCTGACGCTGGCCATCGCGGTCGTGGGTGTCTTCATTGCCGGTCGCATGTCGCTGCCCGAATATCAGGGCACCGTTGCCCTGCGGGGGCTGGAAAACACGGTACGCATCGTGCGTGACCGCTTCGCCGTGCCCCACATCCGCGCCCAGAACCGTGCCGACAGCCTGTTCGCGCTGGGCTATGTGCATGCGCAGGACCGGCTCTGGCAGATGGAGATGCAGCGGCGCATCGGGCAGGGGCGGCTTTCCGAGATTGCCGGGGAATCCACGGTTTCCACCGATATCTTCCTGCGTACCCTCGGCGTCTACCGGGTGGCAGAGCGCACCGTGGAACGCCTGGACGCCGAAACCCGCAGCCTGCTTGACGCCTATGTCGCGGGCATCAACGCGTTTCTGGAGAACCGGGAGGAGCTGTTGCCCCCGGAATTCCTGATCACCGGCATCGAACCGGAACCATGGCGGCCCGCCGACACGCTGGTCTGGCTGAAGATGATGGCCTGGAACCTGAGCGGCAACTGGGCCAACGAGGCGCGGCGTGCCGCACTTGCCACCCGTCTGAGTCCGGCACAGATCCGTGACCTGTGGCCCGACTATCCCGCCGATGGCCCGACCGCCATCCGGAATCTGGCCAGTGCCATGCCCGCCGATTTCTGGTCCGAACTGGCGAGGCTGGACCCGTTTCCGCAAGGTCCGGGAACGGGGTCGAACAACTGGGTGGTCAGTGGCAGCCGCAGCGCCACGGGCAAGCCGCTGCTGGCCAATGACCCGCATCTTGGCCTGCAGACACCCGCCATCTGGTACTTCGCGGCCATGGATGACGGCACCGACGCCACCATCGGCGCCACCCTGCCCGGTGTTCCCTTCGTGGTGCTGGGGCGCAACCGCCATATTGCATGGGGGTTCACCAATACCTTCCCGGATACGCAGGACCTCTACATCGAGCAGGTGAACCCGGACGACCCGACGCAGTACCGGACGGAGGACGGCTGGGCGACGTTCGAGACGGTGCAGGAAGTCATCCGTGTCAGTGGCGGCGAGGATGTTCCCGTCACCGTGCGCAAGACACGGCACGGGCCGGTGATGTCTGACGTGACGCAGCGGCTTTCGGGCATCGCGCCCGACGGTCATGTCGTGGCCTTCCGCTGGCATGTCCTGGATGACGACGAATTCTCGATCCGGGCCGGCCTCAACATCCATCCGGCCCGCAACTGGCGCGATTTCCGGGAGGCCATGCGCGATTTCACCGGCGCGCAGCAGAACATGGTCTATGCCGATGTGGCCGGAAACATCGGCTTCATCGCGGCGGGCAAGGTTCCGGTGCGCGTGGACCAGTCCGACTGGCAGGGCATGCTGCCGGTGAAGGGCTGGGAGCCGGAGGCGGTGCGTGTCGGCTACATCCCCTACGACGCCCTGCCGCAGACCTTCAATCCGGCGAAGGGCTATGTCGTCACGGCCAACAACCGCATCGTCGGTGATGGCTATCCCTGGTTCATTACCAACGAGTGGGCGGCCCCCTATCGGGCGCAGCGGATCACGGACCTTCTGGAAGCGCGGTCGATCCATTCCATCGAGAGCTTCAAGTCGATCCAGGCGGATCAGGTGTCCCTGTTCGTGCGCCAGATGAAGCCCCTGATGACGGCGATCGCGCCGGAGCGGGAGGATCTGCGAACCATCCTGGCGGACCTGAAACTCTGGGACGGTGACATGGATGCCGACCGGACGGAGCCGACGATCTTCGTCGCCTGGTACCTGGAACTGGTGCGCCAGCTGATCGTCGATGAAACCGGGGAGCAGATCGACCAGGTCTTCGGCTTCCGCCCGACCTTCGTTCACAACGTGCTGACCGACCGCAACGGGGCCAGCCGCTGGTGCGACGATGTCGCGACCGACGGGGTGGAGACCTGCAGCCTGATCATGATGCGCGCGCTGGACCTGGCCCTCGCCGGGCTGGAAATGCGGCACGGCACCGACCGGGCGGACTGGCACTGGGGCGACATTCACCGGGCGATCAGCCCGCACAATCCGTTCGGGCGCGTTGATCCGCTGAAACAGGTGTTTGATGTTTCGGTGCCCGTCGGTGGTGGTTCCTTCACCGTCAATGTGGCGCATGGGCGTCCCACCAGCCCGGAGGGACCGATGACCACCGGGCATGCGGCCTCGCTGCGCGCGCTCTACAACCTCGATAACCTGGATGCGTCGCTCTACATGCATTCCACGGGGCAGTCGGGGCATCTGCTGTCGCCGCATTACGACGATTTCGCCGAGCGCTGGCGGCAGGTGGACTACATTCCCATGTCGCTCAGGCCGGAGGACATCGAGCCCGGTGCGCTCGGCACGCTGGTGATGCAGCCGCTTCGGTAGGTCGCCAAGGGCCGGTGCCGTTCCGAAGCACCCTGTCATGCCTGCCAGCCCGTTCCCAAACGGTGCAGGTTGCTCTATGCAGCACGCATGAGTTCCGCGCCCAACACACCCTCCGCGACGCTGGCCACGACCGTGCTGATGCCGGCGCTGTTCGTGTTCCTCTGGTCGACGGGTTTCATCGGCGGCAAGCTTGGCCTGCCACATGCGGAGCCGATGACATTTCTCGCCATCCGCTTTGCCATCGTTGCTGTCGGCCTGACACTGGTCGCCCTGGTGTTTCGTGCCGCATGGCCCCGGGACTGGAGGCAGATCGCGCATCTGGCGGTGGTCGGAATCCTGCTGCACGGCCTTTATCTCGGCGGCGTCTTCTCGGCGATCCATGACGGGGTGGAGGCCGGAACGTCGGCCCTGATCGTCGGTATCCAGCCGATCCTGACTGCCATTCTCGCCGGGCCTGTACTGGGGGAGCGGGTGACCCGCCGCCAGTGGGCCGGGTTCCTGCTGGGGCTCACCGGGGTGGGGCTGGTGGTGGAGCAGAAGCTCGGGCTGGGTCTCGGCACCCCTTTCGGTATGGGCCTCTGTATCGTCGCCCTGTTCGGCATCACGCTGGGGACGCTGTACCAGAAGCGATTCTGCACGGCGATGGACCTCAGAACCGGCAATGCCATCCAGTTCGGGGCGGCTTTCCTGATGACCACGGCCATGGCATTCATCTTCGAGACCCGCGTTGTGAACTGGACGCCGGAATTCATGATCGCGCTGGCCTGGCTGGTCATCGTCCTGTCATTCGGTGCCATCACGTTGCTGATGGTGCTGATCCGTCAGGGTGCCGCCTCCCGGGTCGCCAGCCTGTTCTTCCTGGTGCCGCCCTCCGCCGCCCTGATCGCCTGGCCCCTGTTCGGCGAGACCTTCGGCCTGGTCGCGATTGTCGGGATGGTGCTGGTTGTCATGGGCGTCGCGCTTGTCAATCTGTCACCGGTTCGCCAATGATCGCGGTGTCGCCCTGACCTTCGTTGGCCAGATTCACGCCCGCCCGACCCCGAGCAGCAAGAGGCTCCACCATGTCCGCCCCTGAAGACCACCGCATCTTTCCCGTCCTGCTGTCCGGCGGTTCCGGCACGCGGCTGTGGCCCCTTTCGCGCAAGCTCTATCCGAAGCAGCTTCTGGCGCTGGGCGGTGATGCGACGATGCTGCAGGAAACGGCGCTGCGCCTGCCGGAGGACGGCAGCCTGCGCGCGCCCATGGTGATCTGCAACAATGACCATCGCTTCATCGTGGCCGAGCAGCTTCACGCCATCGACCGCGCGCCGCTGACGGTGATGCTGGAGCCCGTGGGCCGCAACACCGCCCCCGCCGCCGCCGCCGCCGCGCATTACTGCAGCGGGCTGGACAAGGACGCGATCATCGTGCTGCTGCCCGCCGATCACGTGATCCTGGACCGCGAGACCTTCCGCGCCCGTCTGGCGGAGGCAATCGCGCTGGCCGATCAGGGCCACATCGTCACCTTCGGCATGCGGCCCGATGGCCCCAACACAGGCTATGGCTACATCCGCGCGGGCGAACTGATTTCCGGCGATGCCCACAAGGTGGCGCGGTTCGCGGAAAAGCCGGATCTGGCCACCGCGCAGGAATATGTCGCCAGCGGGGAATATCTCTGGAACAGCGGCATGTTCGTGGCGCGCGCCGACATCCTGCTGGGTGAACTGGCGAAGCTGCGCCCTGACATCCTTGATGCGGTGAAGACTGCGGTCGACAAGGCCGAACCGGACCTCGACTTCCTGCGCATCGATGCCGATGCCTTTGCGGCCTGCCCGGCCGAATCCATCGACATTGCGGTGATGGAAAAGACGGATCGCGCGGCGGTCATCGCCTGCGACTTCGGCTGGTCGGATATCGGGTCGTGGTCGGCGCTCTGGGACGTGGGTGAGACCGACGCGGACGGCAATGTCACGCTGGGCGACACCATCCTGCACGATGTCCGCAACAGCTACGTCCGCACCGAAAGTGCAATGGTCGCGGTCATCGGGGTGGAGGATCTGGCCATCGTGCAGACGGCGGACGCCGTGCTGGTGGCGCACCGCGACCGGGCCCAGGACGTCAAGATCGTGGTTGACCGGTTGCAGAAGGAAGGCCGGGCCGAGCACGAGACCCATGTGCGCCACTACCGGCCCTGGGGGTTCTACGAGACCCTGGACGAGGGGCCACGGTTCCAGGTGAAGCGCCTGATGGTCAATCCGGGGGCAGAGCTTTCACTGCAACTGCATCATCACCGTGCCGAGCACTGGGTGGTCGTGTCCGGCACCGCGCGGGTGACGCGGGGGGAGGACAATCTGCTGTTGTCGGAGAACCAGTCGACCTATATCGCCGTCGGCATGGCGCATCGCCTCGCCAACCCCGGCAAGGTGCCGCTGGAGGTCATCGAGATCCAGTCCGGCAGCTATCTGGGCGAGGATGACATTGTCCGCCTGGATGATCCCTACAACCGCGCAGATCACGAAACGAAGTAGCGTCCCATGAGTCTGAAGGACATCCACAACTTCGACTATGCGGTCATTCTCTGCGAGAAGATGGGGGAGACCCGGCGGTTCTATCAGGACGTCATGGGCTTTCCGGTAGAAACCGATATGGAGACCTGGGTCAGCTTTCGCGTTGGCGCAACTTTGCTGACCCTCCGTCCCAGAGGGCCTGCCCCGGCATGGGATGACGGCCCGGCCGTTCCCGGTTCGGCGTCGGTCCAGCTCGCGTTTCGTGTTCCGCCGTCGGCGATCGAGGCCTGTCATGCTGAACTGGTCGCGCAGGACGTCCCGATCGTCCGACCACCAACCGACCTGCCGTCATGGCGGCATCACACGCTGTTCTTCCGCGATCCAGAAGGCAATGTGATCGAGATCTATGCGGAATACTGAGAGATTTCTCACGCGCCCCTGAACACCGGACGCCGCTTTTCCTGAAATGCCTTGAAGCCCTCGACCCCGTCGGCGGCCTTGCAGGCTTCGTCCTGTCCGCGCGCCTCCTCGGTCAGGGACGCGTCCAGGTCCAGGTCGTCTCGCAGGATGCGCTTGGAGATGGCGAAGGCCTTCGTCGGGCCGGTGGCGATGTGGCGGGCCATCTTCAGGACTTCTTCCTCCAGCGCGTCGGGTGCGAAGGCGTGGTTGATCAGGCCCATGTCTGCCGCTTCCTGCCCGGAAATCAGGCGGCCCGTGTAGATCAGTTCGAAGGTGCGGTGGGTGCCGATGCGCTGCTGCATGTGATAGTGGCCGCCGGAATCCAGAATGCAGCCGATGTTGCGGAACGGGCTGCCGAGCACGGCGTTGTCGGCGGCCATCTGCAGGTCGCAGGCAAAGGCGAGCCCGAACCCGACACCCAGGCAAGGCCCTTCGATCAGCGCGATCGTCGGGATGTCCAGCGCGCGGACGGCCTGCAGCACCGGGTGGATCACGTCGCGCAGCAGCGCCTCGTTGTCATCGCTGGCCGGGTCGGCTCCGGCAATGTCACGCCCGGCGCTGAACGCCCCGCCCGCGCCACGCATGATCACGCATCGTGCGCCCGCGTCCTCCACCGCCTCCAGACAGTTCACCAGTTCCGCCAGATCCTCCGGGCGCAGGCTGTTCTTCGCCTTTGGGCGGTTGAGCGTGATGGTGGCGACGTCGCCATCCATGGCCCAGAGCACGGTTGCTTCGGTCATTGCTGTCTCCCCTTGTCCGATTGACCGGCATTCTGCTCAGAGCAGCAGGCCAAGGACAAGCACCAGCCCGAGGCCGAGGAAAAAGGCGCGCCAGACATGCCCGACGGCGCGGCGGATATCGCCCGTGCCGGCGGTCCTGCGTCCTTCCGGGTTCATCCAGGGGTCATCGACGGTTGTGCTGCCATAGCGGCGCGGGCCGGCGAGCGCGAGACCCAGCGCTGCGGCCAGCGCCGCCTCCGGCCAGCCTGCGTTGGGGGAGCGGTGGCGCGGGGCGTCGCGCCAGACGGTCCGGGCTTTCTCCGGCATCATGGCAACGGCCAGGAACAGCAGCGCGGTCAGGCGTGCGGGGATCAGGTTCATCAGGTCGTCGAGCCGTGCGGCGGCCCAGCCGAAGGCCTGATGCCGGGGGGTGCGGTGACCGATCATCGAATCCGCCGTGTTGACCAGCTTGTAGACCATGATCCCCGGCAAACCCGCGACAGCGAACCAGAACGCCGGGGCGACGACACCGTCGGAGAAATTCTCCGCCGCGGATTCGATGGCGGCGCGCGCCACCCCGGCCTCGTCCAGACTTTCCGGGTCGCGACCGACGATACGCGCGACAGCGGCGCGTCCTTCGGACAGCGAAACCTCCAACGCGTCGGCGACCGCGATGACGTGGTTTGTCAGGCTCCGCTGCGCCAGCAGGATCGCGGCCCCGAGCATGGCCAGCAGCCCGCCGAAGGGCAGGTTCTTGATCAGCGTGCCCAGCAGGCCCGCACCAAGCACCAGAACGACGATGGCCAGAATCCCGGCCCGCCGCCGCTCTGCCTGGCTGTCGTCCATCAGGTTCATGCGCCGGTCCAGCCAGCCGATGGCGCGCCCGGCGATCACGACAGGATGCGGCACCCGTTTCCAGAGCCAGTCCGGTTCCCCGAACAGCGCGTCGAGCACCATCGCCCCGGCCAGCAGGAGCAGCAGACCTTCCGATTCCATCATCTCGCCCCCTGTGACAGGGCCTGTTCCAGCCGCGCGAAAGCGGCGTCGGAAGCCGGGAGGCCGAACCGGATATGGCCCGGCCAACCGTCGAAGATCCGGGTCCAGATCTGCGCCCGGGCGAGGGCGTCATGCAGGGCAGGGGCATCCGGCGTCTTGACTGTCTGAAACAGGTCCGTACCAACGGGCTGGCCCAGACCGGCAGCGTGCAGCAGTTCCTGCAGCCGGAACGTATCTCGGGCCAGCGTCTGTTTCATCCCGGTGATCCACTGATGGTCGTTCAGGGCGGCGGCCCCCAGGTGCAGGGTGGGTCCGGCGACCGCCCAGGGGCCCAGCAGACGGCTGAGGCGGTGCGTTGTTTCAGGCGCACCAATCGCGAAGCCGAGTCGCACTCCCGCGAGGCCGAAGAACTTGCCGAAGGACCGCAGCACCACGACATTCGCGGGCAGGGCAAACCGGCAGAGGCTCTCGTCCTCCGTCATGTCCATGAAGGCTTCGTCCACGATCAGGGTGCCGACATTTGCCGCCAGGTGCATCAGGTCACCGGTGGAGGTCCGGTGACCGTCTGGGTTGTTGGGGTTCACGCGGACCACGGTGTCGGCAACCGGCCCGGTCGTGACCTGCCAGCCTGCGTCGGCGAAGACGCCGCGATGTTCATTGTAGCTGGGGTGCCGCACTGCAACCCGACTGCCGCTTGCCAGCTGCGGCATCAGTTGAATCAGCGCCTGCGTGCCGGGCGCCGCGACGATTTCGTTCGATGGATGCAGGCCATAGGAACGGCGCGCCGCATCCAGCAGCCGGTCCTGCGCGTGCCGGTCAGGCAGGGTCTGCCAGACTGACACTGGCATGGACTGCAACACCTGCTGCAGCGGCCATGCATGGGGATTGATGCCGGTCGAGAGGTCGATCCAGCCTGCTCGGGCTCCGCCGTAACGTGCGACCGCCCGATCCAGATCGCCACCATGGGCACGTGTTTCACCAGTTTGGGCCATGGCGCTGTTCACCATGCGCACCGCGTCGGGTCAATGCGAAACCGCGTCTGTTGCGGGGCAGGATTGAAACATCGAATGTCGCCTTTCGCATTGCAGTGCAGCACGTGGAGCCGTAGGTTCTGGCCATGGATAGCGCCCCGGAGTCGAATCCGCGAAGGGGCTGAAACGATTTCGGTGGCGGTCGACCCAAACCGGGGACCAGGCCCGAACTGTCCGGTGGAGTGTCAGGGACCGCACCCCTTGGGTGCATGTCCCCCGTCGTTGCCAACCGGTCGCAATGCAACGAAGGGGGAGCAGTCCGATGCGCCTTGTCCTTGGAACCATTTCTGTCTTCATTGCGCCGGTCGGCGCAATGGCCCATGTCGGTCATGTCGGCGAACTGGCCGGCCACAGCCATTGGGTCGGCGTTGCCGCCGTGGTCGGTGCCGCAGCCGTTGCCGCCATTGCCGCAAAGTTGCGCAAGCGTGGCGAACGTGATGGTCAGGAAGCCGACTCCGAGGCCGAAGGCGGCGAACAGACGGCTGAGGAGGCCGCGTGATGGCCATCGATGACGCCGCGCGCCTGCCTGAAGGAACCGGCATCATGGTCTGTGGCCATGGCAGCCGTGATGAACGCGCGGTCGCCGAGTTTGCTCAGGTGTCGGCACGGCTGCGTGACCGCTTTCCAGGCGTGCCGGTGGACTATGGCTATCTGGAGTTCGCCCGCCCGATCATTCGCGACGGCCTCGACAACCTGCTGGCGCAGGGCGTGAAACGGGTCCTGGCCGTGCCGGGCATGCTGTTCGCCGCCGGGCACGCGAAGAACGACATTCCGTCGGTCCTGAACACCTATGCCGCGCAGAACGATTGCCATATCGACTATGGCCGCGAACTGGCGGTCGACCTGAAGATGCTGCAGGCCGCGGGCGAGCGGGTGTCGCAGGCCGTGGCGGCGGCCAATGCGGAACATGGTGAACTGCCGATGCACGAGACCATGCTGGTGGTCGTCGGACGCGGTTCCTCCGACCCGGACGCCAACAGCAATGTCTCCAAGGTCGCGCGGATGCTGTGGGAGGGGATGGGCTTCGGCTGGTGCGAGACGGCCTATTCCGGGGTGACCTTTCCGCTGGTCGCGCCAGCGCTGGAGCATGCGGCCCGGCTCGGTTACCGCCGCATCATCGTCTTTCCCTATTTCCTGTTCACCGGCATCCTGGTGGAGCGGATCTACAGCTACACCGACGAAGTGGCCGCCAAGCATCCGGACATCTGCTTCGTGAAGGCCGGATACCTGAACGATCATGAGCGTGTGATCGACACCTTCGTGGATCGGGTGCACGAGATCGTCGATGGCCAGAACCTGATGAACTGCGGCATGTGCAAGTACCGCGCGCAGGTGCTGGGCTTCGAGGCCGAGGTCGGACTGGCGCAGGAGAGCCACCACCATCACGTGGAGGGGATTGGATCCGGGGAAGCGGAACCGGATCATGACCATGCACACGATCATGACCATGACCATGGCCACGCGCATGATCATGGACATCATCATCACCCCTACCCGCATGCCGATCATCCGCATGGACCGCGCAGCATGAAATCCGGGGGATGAGGTGACGCCGCTCGATTACGAGCGTGACCCGGATGCGATCTACCGGCAGTCCTTCGCGACTGTCGCTGCCGAAAGCGACCTGAGCCACCTCGCCCCCGCCATGCATCCGATCGCGACCCGTCTTATCCACGCCTGCGGCATGGTCGGTATCGCGGCGCATATCGTCTGTTCCGATGATGCGGTCGCGGCAGGAATCGCCGCACTGCACGGTGGTGCGCCGATCCTCTGCGATGCGCGGATGGTGGAAATGGGGATCATTCAGCGACTGCTGCCGTCCGCGTCCCCTGTCATCACGACGCTCAATGACCCGGCGGTTCCTGACCGTGCCCGCGAGATCGGCAATACCCGCTCCGCCGCTGCGGTGGAGCTGTGGCGACCCCATCTGGCGGGGGCCATCGTCGTCATCGGCAATGCACCAACGGCGCTGTTTCATCTGCTGGAACTGCTGGACGCTGGCTGGCCGAAGCCCGCGCTGATCCTCGGGTTTCCGGTCGGGTTTGTCGGTGCCGCCGAATCAAAGGCGGAACTGGCGTCGAACCCGCGCGGTGTGCCCTTCATGAGTCTGCTTGGCCGACAGGGCGGCAGCGCCATCGCCGCCGCCGCCGTCAATGCGCTGGCCGTGGAGGCCGGGCGATGAGTGTCTGGCTGCACGTCATCGGCATTGGCGAGGACGGCGTCGATGGCCTTTCCGCCGCCGCCCGGTCGCTCATCAGCGACGCTGAAACCGTCTTTGGTGGCGCGCGGCATCTGGAACTGCTGGGCCCCCTGGCTAAGGGCCGCGAGACGCGGGCCTGGCCACGGCCCTTCCGGGCCGGGGTGGCGGAACTGATCGGGCACAGGGGCCGCCGTACCGTCGTCATGGCCAGTGGCGATCCGCTCTGGTTCGGTGTCGGTGCCCGGCTGATGCAGCATTTCCCCGCGTCAGAGGTCACGTTCCTGCCGGTGCCGTCGTCCTACAGTCTTGCCGCCGCACGCAAGGGGTGGCCGCTTCAGGATACCGCCTGCATCAGCATGCATGGCCGCCCGGTTGCCGCGCTGGCGCTGCATCTGGCGCCCGGCGCGCGCCTGCTGTGTCTGACCAGCGATGCGCAGACGATCCATGACGCCGCCGCTGTCCTGCGCGGGAACGGCTATGGCGACAGCCCGATGACAGTGCTTGGCCACCTGGGTGGTCCGGTTGAATCCCGGCATGACATGACGGCGCATGTCTTGCCCGACACCGACAGTCTGCCCGCGCTCAACGTGCTGGCCATCGACTGTCGGCTGGAACCGGGCCGGGTGCCGCTGTCCCGCGCAGCGGGCCTGCCGGACGATGCCTTCGAGCATGATGGCAAGATGACGAAGCGGGACGTCAGGGCGTTGACCCTGGCGCGGCTTGCCCCGCAACCGGGCCAGCATCTCTGGGACATTGGTGCGGGCTGTGGCTCGGTTGCCATCGAATGGCTGCGGTCTGGCGCATGGATGCGGGCCACGGGGCTGGAACCGCATGCGGAGCGCCGCGCCATGGCCGCCCGCAATGCGGTGACGCTGGGGGTGCCGGGGCTGGACCTGCGCGCCGACCCTGCACCTGATGGGCTGACCGATCTGGATGCACCGGACGCGATCTTCGTCGGCGGCGGGGTTTCCGACCGCGCGGTGCTTGATGCCGCCTGGAATGCACTCTCGCCCGGCGGGCGGCTGGTGGCGAACGCGGTCACGGTGGAGGGACAGGCCGTGCTCACAGCACTCTGGCAGGAGCGTGGCGGCGATCTTGTGCGCCTGCTGGTGGAGCGCGCCGGGCCGGTGGGCGAAATGCATGGCTGGCGTCCCGCCATGCCCGTGATGCAATGGGCGGTGACACGGGCATGAGCGGAATCCTCTACGGTGTCGGCGTCGGTCCGGGCGACCCGGAGCAGATGACCTTTCGGGCCTGGCGGATCATCGCTGCTGCGCCTGTTGTAGCCTTCATCAGTGCGGATGGTCGGCCATCACGGGCACGAACAACGGCGTCCGCCGCGATCCCGGCCGGAAGCCGCCTGCTGCCCATCGACATGCCGATGCGGGCCGATCCGTCGGAGGGGCAGGCGACCTATGACGCGGCGGCGACCGAAGTGGCCCGCGAACTGGCGGCGGGCAGGGACGTTGCATTTCTGTGCGAGGGCGATCCGCTGCTCTATGGCTCCTTCATTTATCTGATGGCCCGGTTGCAGGTGGATTTTCCGGTCGAGGTCGTGCCGGGTCTGCCGTCCTTCGTCGCCTGTGCCGCCGCGCTTCGCCAGCCGCTGGCACGGCGCAGCGAAAGCTTCGGCATCGTGCCCGGAACCCTTTCGGACGCGGAGTTGCGGCACCGGCTCTCGGCCCTCGATTCAGCGGCGATCATCAAGGCCGGGCGTCACGCCGGGCGTATCGGGCGCGTGCTGTCGGACCTGGGCCTGCTGGACCGGGCCATGGTGGTGGAGGAAGTCTCCACCGAACGGCAGTCGATCCGGCCCTTTGCGACCGATCAGGGTGTCCTGCCCTATTTCGCGACCATCATCATTCCTGCAGGGGACGCGGCATGAAACCCGCCATTGTCATTCTCGATCCGGCTGCGCTGCCGCTGGCGCGGCGCATTGCGGCGGCGACCGGTGGAGAGGTCCATGGCCCGGCTGGACGTGCCGGGTCGGACACTGCCTTTTCCAGTGCCATGGAACGCCTCGACAGCCTGTTCCGGGCCGGGGTTCCCATCATCGGGATCTGTGCGGCGGGGATACTTGTCCGGGGTGTCGCGGCCTGCCTGTCGGACAAGCGGCAGGAACCGCCGGTAATCGCGGTCTCCGCCGACGGGAACCATGTGGTGCCGCTGCTTGGCGGTCATCACGGGGCCAATGTGCTGGCGCAGGATGTTGCCGCAGCGACAGGCGGTGATGCGTCGATCACGACGGCGGGTGAAACACGTCTGGGGCTGGCACTGGATGCGCCGCCTTCGGGCTGGTCCCTCGCCAACCCGGAGGATGCCAAGGGGGTCATGGCGCGGCTGATCGCGGGTGGTGGCGCGCACATCGTTGGCGAATGGCCCTTCGACCCTGCGGCCCGACCGCCGGAGGGCGAGGATGTCGTGCTGATGGCGACGGAGCGCGCGGCGGAAGGTGGAGCGACCATGCTGGTCTATCACCCGCAGCGGTTCGTGCTGGGTATCGGCGCGGCGCGCAATTGCCCGACTGACGAACTCGAGACCCTGCTGGCCGAAACCCTGCAGGAGGCGGATCTGGCGCCGGGTGCCCTGGCCTGCATCGCCACGCTGGACCTGAAGGCGGATGAGCGGGCCATTCTGGAGGTGGCGGAGCGTCTGGAGCTGCCTGTCCGACTGTTCGATGCCGCGGCGCTGGAGCGGGAGACACCGCGCCTCGCCAACCCGTCCGATGTGGTGTTTCAGGAGGTCGGGTGCCATGGCGTGGCAGAGGCCGCGGCGCTGGCCATGGCAGGCGCAACGGCCAGCCTGATCGTGCCGAAGCGCAAGAGCGCCAATGCCACCGTTGCCATCGCCCGAACCGATGATTTCATTGACCCTGCCGCCGCAGGTCGGGCGCTGGGGCACCTGCATGTCATCGGTATCGGCCCGGGGATGAGTGACTGGCGCACACCGGAGGCCGGACGTCTGATCGCGGCGGCGGACGAGGTCGTGGGCTACGACCTCTACCTTGATCTGGTGGCCGGACTGGTGCCTGCGGCGAAGCGCACGACCTTCCCGCTGGGGCAGGAGACGGAGCGCTGTGCCTACGCGCTGGAACAGGCGGGGAAGGGGCGCAGGGTTGCCCTGATCTCCTCCGGTGACGCGGGTATCTACGCCATGGCGGCGCTGGTGGAGGAACTGGTGGCGGATGGTCAGGTCTCCGACGCGGCATCGCGGGTGCCGGTGACGGTGGCGCCGGGTATTTCCGCCCTGCAGGCAGCGGCGGCACGGGTCGGCGCACCACTGGGGCATGACTTCTGCACCATCTCGCTCTCGGACCTGCTGACGCCCTGGAGCGCCATCGAGAGCCGGGTGCGCGCGGCGGCGGAGGGGGACTTCGTCATCGCCTTCTACAATCCCGTGTCGCGCCGCCGACGCACCCAGCTTGCCGACGCCCGTGCCATCCTGTTGCAGCACCGCCCCGCCGATACCCCGGTCGTGCTGGCCAGCAATCTCGGCCGGGTGGAAGAACAGGTGCGGGTCACCACGCTGGCTGACCTGCAGGTCGATGATGTGGACATGCTGACCCTGGTGCTGGTGGGTGCCAGCAGCACCCGGATCCGCACCGCGCAAGGCCGCACAAGGGTCTTCACACCACGCGGCTATGCCGCCAAACGCCCGCTGGAGGGGCAGAGCACATGACGGTTCATTTCATTGGTGCCGGTCCCGGTGATCCCGAACTCATCACGGTCCGCGGGCTGCGGCTGATACAGGAATGTCCTGTCTGCCTCTACGCCGGGTCGCTGGTGCCGGAGGCGATTGTCGCCGCCGCACCGGAGGGCGCGCGAGTGGTCGATACCGCGCCGCTGCATCTGGATCAGATCATCGCGGAGATCGCGGCCGCGCACGAGAACGGCCATGACGTCGCCCGGGTGCATTCGGGCGACCCCTCGCTCTATGGCGCGACTGCCGAGCAGATGCGCCGTCTCGACGCTATGGGCATTCCCTATGACGTGGTGCCGGGCGTTCCGGCCTTTGCCGCCGCCGCCGCCGCACTGAAGATGGAACTGACGGTGCCGGAGGTGGCGCAGACGGTGGTGCTGACGCGCACCAGCATGAAAGCCTCCGCCATGCCGCCGGGGGAGGATCTGGAGACCATCGGCAGGACCGGTGCGACCCTGGCCATCCATCTGTCGGTCCGCAACATCCGGGAGATCGAGAACCGCCTGATCCCACTCTATGGTGCGGACTGCCCGACGATCATCGCCTATCGCGTCGGCTGGCCGGACGAGCAGTTCATCCACGGCACCCTCAGCACCATCCGCCAGAAGGCCCGCGACGCCAAGATCACCCGCACCGCCCTGATCCTGGTCGGCCCGGCGCTGGGCGCCAGCAGCTTCCGCGACTCGGCACTGTATGATGCGGAGCACGCGCATGTCCTGCGAACGGGGCGCTGAAGCCGTTGATCATACTGGAAGAAATGTCGGCCTGATCCGGCGACGGGAAGTCGCGGGCGGCAATTTGGTACCCCGTAGGGGAATCGAACCCCTGTTTCCGGCGTGAGAGGCCAGCGTCCTGGGCCACTAGACGAACGGGGCGTGACCAAGCTCAGGTGGCGTCTTCTATCGCTTTGAATGGCTTGCCGTCAAGCGGTGGTCTTGCGATTGTCGCTGCCGCCACATCCGGGGGACACATGGGACTCAATCCGAAATACTGGCCGCGCCGCCAGCGCTTCATTGTGGGGCTGATCGTCGTGATCATCCTGTCGGTCATAATGACGCTCTACGACTGGAACCGGCGTACCCGCTTTCCCAATGACGAGCGGCTGATGAGCTTCTTCGAGGCGACCGTGCTGACGGGGCCGACCGGCGACCTGGTGGAGGCGGTGCCTTTCACCGGGCCTGTGGTGCTGTGGTTGCCGGAACGGGTGGAGACGGAGGGGGGGGAGGTCGCGACCTATCCGGTGGTGATGGAGGTCGACCGTTCGCTGAAATACTTCGCCGCGGTCACGGGGCTGGATTTCTTCCGGACGGAGAACCGCGCCGAGGCCGCGATCACCTTTGACTTCGAGTTCGATGGCAAGGGCCCCGAGCGGCGCACGACCCGGCGGATCGCCGACGGATTGACCAGCGGTGCCGCAGTGACCATCGACATCGCGCGGGTGGCGGCGGGGCACGACAGTCAGTGCACCAATCTGAAGGATGGCTGCGTCGGTGACGAGCGGGTGCTGCAGTCGCTCCGGGCGCTGGTGTTCTCGGGACTGGTGGAGGCGCTGGGCCTGCAGCAGCGACCGCGCCGGGGTGCCAGCGTGCTGCGGGGTGATGCGTGGCCGACCGGCTACGACATGGCGGCGCTGGGCCTGTTGTATCATCCGAACGTGCTGGAGGCAGTGGGGCCGTTCGACAAGCTCGCCCGCGCCGGAGAGGTGGTGGAGGAATGGCCTGATTTCCCACGCATCGACAAGTTCTACGCCTATCATGGCCTGCAGGAGTGACAGCTCAGCACACAGGGAGGTCCGAACATGCCCAACAAGTCCATTGTCCCCGACACCATTGCCAAGCCGGGCAGCCGCTACAGTCACGGTATCGAAGTCCCGCCGAACGCCCGCTGGGTCTATGTCTCGGGCCAGGTCGGCTGGAGCCCTGACGGCAGGATCGAGGATGGTATCGAGGCACAGACGCGCCGCGCCTTCCAGAATGTCCTGGCGGTGCTGGCAGAGGCCGGGATGGGGGCAGGCGATATTGTCCGCCTGAACAGTTACCTGACGGACGCGGCGGACGTGCCGAAGTTCCGGGCGGGCCGGGACTCGGTCATGGGAGATGCGATGCCGGCATCGACCCTGGTGGTCGTCGATGCCCTGATCCATCCGGACCTGAAGGTCGAGGTGGAGGCTGTCGCCGCGAAGGCGTGACGCTGCAGGCCGCGCCGCAGTCTCCACGCCGGACGGAATGTCCGGTCAGAGGGAGACGACGGGTCTGGAGTTGATGGCCAGGGCGAGATGCGTGATCTCGCCTGCCGGGTTGCCGAAGGGCAGACCGACCGTTTCGTAGAGCATCCGGCGACGGAAGAGCATGATGTTCTCGGCAATGTCGATCGTGGGCTCGTTGCGTTGCGCCGCGTGAACGCAGAATTTCTTGATGTTCTCCCGATGCATTTCGGACGGATAGTCATCCAGGTACAGGCCCGTGAGGTCCTTGCCGCAATTGCGCACGGCGAGCGACGAGTGGACACGGTACCGGAAGCGCCAGGGGTCGCGCTCGACCTCCATCATGTTCAGTGAGCCGACCACGTAGCTGAAATCGCAGATATCGAAACTGCGATAGTCGGGTATGCCGGGGCCGTTCCTGAGCCGATACCAGTCGGCGTGGGCGCGCCTCAACTGCTCCGATTTCAGGGCATCTGGCCGCAGGTTCATCGCCAGTCGCTGCTCGATTGATGCATGCGGAGGGATCGCTGGCTGGGACTGGCTGTCGGGCATCAGGGCTTTTTCCCGTGCTTTGGTTTGCGCAAGTGGAAAGGAACTCTTCTGTTTGATGATCAGGCAGTCTGGTCAGGATGGCTGGAGGAAGTCCCTGTGGCAAGATGGGTTACGCAACCCTCGGTGTCGCCGAATGGTACGGCGACCGACGCGAAGCGCAGGAGACGGCGAAAGATCAGTTCCTCCGGTCGCAATTCCAGCTTCAGACGCTCATCAGTAGGCAGTGGCGCATCAGGCGCGAGCCGGGTGTCGCTGGCGGTGCTCATCTTCCGGTTCCTGGATCTGACTGTCCGGAAGTCATGCATGTCACGCATTGACGATCAGTTAAGGAGCGGCGTGGCAATATCAGTCAATGTCAGGCGGTGACGGGAAGGTTGGACCGGTGAGCTCTCACGGTGCCCGCGAGGTATTGCTGGAATATGTGGAGATGAACGGCAGTGTCCGCGCCTGCGCCATCGATGTCGCAACAGGCACGGAGATCTGCATTGTTGGTCCGGCAACGGCTGGCGAAGCGGAACTGCGCCGGAACGCCCTGGCGCGTCTGGACTATGTCCTGCGGCAGAAGTCGGAGCCGCGGACAGGACCGGTGGACAGGAGGCCGGGTCTTCTGGTCTGAGGTGCCACGAGACTCAGTGGCTCAACCAGTCGCGCAGCAGGTCGATATTGCGGATATTGGCCTTGAAGGCGATGTCGAAGATGTCACCGAGAACCGGCACCGACCCGACCACGAAATCCAGCGCCACATTGATCAGCATCTGCAGGATGATCGACATGGGCGCGCCGAGCATCCTGGCGCGCAGCACGACATAGAGACTGGCGAGCAGCATCAGGCTGTCACCGATCCCGGGCACGAGCCCGATCAGGCCATCCAGCCCAACGCGAATCTGCGTGCCGGGTATGCGGATGCTGTTGTCGAGCAGCGTTGCCAGTCGTTCCAGTCGCTCGAAAGCCCTGCCGCGGTCTCTGGTGCTCATACCCGGGAGATCCCGCTCAGCGCCGCGCGATGATCCATATCGCATGCACGATGCCGGGGATGTAGCCGCAGAGTGTCAGCAGGATGTTGAGCCAGAAATGCAGTCCGATGCCGACCTGCAGGAACACGCCCAGCGGCGGCAGGATGACCGACAGGATGATGCGGATGATGTCCATGGGAAGAAACCTGTTGGTGAGTAAGGCGGAAGAGGGTGGTTCCGGTTCAGGCCTTGCCCGACCCGGTGACCTTGCGCGCATGCAGGTCTTTCAGTTGTGTATCGTCAAGTGCAAGGACTTCGGAGAGCACGACATCCGTATCACCACCCAGATCGGGCGCAAGACCTGAAATTCCAGCGGTCGCATTCGTGAAGCGGAACGGGGTGTTTACCACCTTGTGCCGGCCCATCGCGTCCTCGATCTCCACCACCGACCGGCGCGCGGCAAGCTGCGGATTCTCCAGCGCTTCTGCGGGCGTGAGGTACTTGTTGCAGGGGCACCCGGCGGCGTCGATCCGTTGCGCGGCCTCGGCGGCGGTCAGCGGCGCGGCCCAGGTCTCCACTTCGGCGATCAGCTTCGGCCAGTTCTGCATCCGGGCCAGAGGTGTGGCGAATCGGGGATCCTGCATCCAGTCCAGCCGTTCACAGGCACGGGCCATGGCCTCGAAGTTCTTCGCCGTGACCGGTGCGACAACGATATAGCCGTCGGCACAGGCGACCGGGTCGAAGACCGGCACCTTCAGTTCCGGGTCCGGGAACTGTGCCTCCTGCAACTCGAAGGGCATCATGTTCATCAGCCCGGCCAGCAGCTCGACGTCCAGATGGTCGCCCTTGCCGG
>Ga0070728_10000755_pt1 | contig 57365 bp, 51 predicted proteins | sample tdDd471_FD_66723 | JGI IMG/M metagenome (GOLD analysis project Ga0070728, IMG submission 66723) | Marine sediment microbial communities from the Atlantic coast under amendment with organic carbon and nitrate - tdDd47.1 | ecosystem: Environmental > Aquatic > Marine > Coastal > Sediment | place... | reverse complement strand
CGGCCATCCCTATTCGGTCTTGCTCCCGGTGGGGTTTACCCTGCCGCCGCCGTTACCGGAGGCGCGGTGCGCTCTTACCGCACCCTTTCACCCTTACCCGCCGACGCCGGGTCGAAACCCGGAGCGGGCGAGCGGTTTGCTTTCTGTGGCACTTTCCCTGGGGTCGCCCCCGCCGGGTGTTACCCGGCACCGTATTCCCGTGGAGCCCGGACTTTCCTCCCGCCCCGGTCCCCGAGGGGCCGGGACCGGCGGCCGTCCGACCGTCTGATCCGTAGATTGGACTTAGCATGCCGGACGGCACCGTCAAGCCGGCGGCGACGATCGCCGCCGGGCGGTCCGCACCAGGAAGTCGATCAGCAGACGCAGCAGTTCGGCCCGCCGGTTCTGCTCCGGGTAGTAGAGGAAGAACGGCGGGTGCTCGATGACGTAGGGGTCGAGGACGGATTCCAGGACCCCGGCCGCCAACTCGTCGGCGACCACGGCGCGCAGCGACCAACCGATGCCGTGGCCGTCGCAGGCCGCCTGCACCACCGACTGGAAGCTGTCGAACACCAGGGGCGCCGGCGGGTCGACCGTGATCAGCTGGCCGCCGTCCCGGAATTGCCAGTCGGCGATGCGGTTGGTGCTGATGAACCGGTAGCGGATGCACCTGTGCTCCAGCAGTTCGCGCGGATGCCGTGGCCGTCCGTGGGCGTCCAGATAGGCCGGGCTGGCGGTGAAGGCGCCCTTCAGCGGCGGGGTCAGGCGCACCGCCACCATGCCCGGCGCGAGCTGGTCGCCGAGACGGATGCCGGCGTCGAAACCCTCGCGGACCACGTCGACAAAGGCTTCCTCGAACGACAGGTCCAGCCGGACCCCCGGATAGGCTCGCTGGAACGCGCCGATCGTCGGTGCGATGGCGATCTTGTAGGCGCTCCACGGCACCGTCAGCCGGATCGTCCCGCTCCGCGCCCGTCCGACCCCACGGGCCGCCTCGATCGCGGCGGCGATTTCCGCCATGCCCGGGCCGGCGCCGTCGAGCAGGGCCCGGCCGGCCGGGGTCAGCTCGATCGACCGGGTGGTGCGCGCGAACAGGGCGACGCCGATCTCCTCCTCCAGGCGCTTGAGCTGGTGGCTGACGCCCGACGCGCCGAGGCCGAGCGACCGCGCGGCGGCCCGCAGCGACCCTTCGCGAGCGATCTTCAGGAAGACATCCAGGCCATGGATCGGGAGACGCTGCATTGTACAATGTAAATCACTAGTTTCCTCATAATGTCATCCTAGAACGAACAGTGCGTCGTGTTCTAGCGTCGCCGGGTCCGCCGCCTTCCACCCGAACGGCCCAGGAGCCCGCGATGACAGACGCCCCGGCCCACGCCCGTCCAGACAGGGTCGCGCTCGGCGCCGCCCTGATCATCGGCGCGGTGTTCCTGATGTCGCTCCAGGACGCGGTGATCAAGCTCGCCAGCACCGGCATGCCGCTCTGGCAGATCTACGTTCTCCGGGGCGTGCTGGCGATCCCGGCCCTGGCGGTGGTCGCCGCGGTGCGCGGCGATCGCGCGGTGTCGTGGCGCCGGGCACTGCGGCCGTGGACGACGCTGCGGGCCGTCCTGCTGGTCCTGATGTACGTCTTCATGTACGCGGCCGTCCCGGTGCTGAACCTGTCGACGATCGCGGCCGCGTTCTACACCGGACCGCTGTTCATCACCCTGCTGTCGGCGGTTCTGATCGGCGAGCCGGTCGGACGCCGCCGCTGGCTGGCGGTCCTGGTCGGGTTCGCCGGCGTCCTCTGCATCCTGCGCCCCGGCCTCGAGGGCTTCCAGGCGGCGGCCCTGCTGCCGGTGGTGTCGGGCCTGTGCTACGCGCTGGCGGCGATTGCCACACGAAGCCGTTGCCAGGGCGAGGCGCCGATCAACCTGGCACTGGCGCTCAACCTGGCGCTGCTGGCGACCGGCGGACTGGGCAGTCTCGGCATCGCGCTGTGGCAGCCGTCCGCGATCGAGAGCGCGGGCTATCCGTTCTTGCTGGGCGGGTGGGCCGGCATGGGGGGCGGCGAATGGGGCCTCGCCGGTGTGCTGGCCGCGCTGATGGTCGGAATCGGCATCGGGCTGGCGGCCGCCTATCAGGTGGCGCCGCCGGTCGTCGTCGCGACCTTCGACTACAGCTATCTGGTGTTCGCAACCGTCTGGAGCCTCACGCTGTTCGACGAGGCTCCAGACGGCCCGACAATCGTCGGCATGTGCCTGATCGCCGGCGCCGGGCTGGCCACGGTTCGCCGTTGAACAGGTACGGGTCGCCGTGCACGGCAACACCCTCTAGCATCGCTTCCACCCGACACAGGAGGCACCGGTGACCGATCGGCCGCTCGATCTCTACGGCTTCGCGCCCAGCGTCTACGTCCGCTCGGTGCGGCTGGCGCTCGAGGAGAAGCGGCTGCCGTACGCGCTGCACGAGGTCGATCCGTTCCAGGACGGCGGCCCGCCGGACTGGTACCGGGCGATGCAGCCGTTCGGGAAGGTCCCGACGCTGCGCGACGGCGGCTTCGAGCTGTTCGAGAGCGACGCCATCCTGCGCTACCTGGAGGCGGCCTATCCGGAGCATCCGCTGACCCCGACCGAGCCGCAGCGGATCGGCCGGATGGCCCAGGCCATGCGGATCATGGACGGCTACGCCTACCCGGCGATGATCTGGACGGTGTTCATCGTGCTGGCGCGCGGCCAGGAGCGCGGACGGCTGTCGATGGAGGACGGGCTGGCGCAGTCGCGGCTGGTGCTGGCGACCCTCGACCGGCTGATGCCGGAGGGCGCCGGGTTCCTGGCCGGCGACGCGGTCACCCTGGCCGACACCCACGCCCTGCCGATGATGCTCTACTTCGCGCGGACCGCGCCGGGGGCCGGCATGATCGCGGAGTTCCCGCGAATCGCCGGATGGCTGGCGCGCATGCGGGCGCGGCCGTCGGCGCTGGCGACCCGGTCGGTCCTGGAGGACGGGTAGCGGGCGGCGGCACGCTCCGGCTCAGGTCCGGAGCGTGCCGTTCACGCCTCAGAGGCAGACGGTCGCCAGCGGCGGGAAGCCGTTGAAGCCGACCGACGAGTAGGTCGAGGTGTAGGCGCCGGTCGCCAGGATCAGCACCGTGTCGCCGGACTTCAGGTCGAGCGGCAGGCGGTAGCTGGCCTTCTCGTACAGGATGTCGGCGCTGTCGCAGGACGGGCCGGCCAGGATCACCGGGCCGTCGGCCTTGCCGTCGTGCTCGGTGGTGACCCGGTACTTGATGGCCTCGTCCATGGTCTCGGCCAGGCCGGAGAACTTGCCGATGTCCAGGTAGACCCAGCGGGTGTCCTCGCCGGCGTCCTTGCGGGACACCAGCACGACCTCGGAGCGGATCACGCCGGCGTCGCCGACCAGGCCGCGGCCCGGCTCGGCGATGGTCTCGATCGCCCGGTCGCCGAAGTGCCGGACCAGGGCCGAGCGGATCGCCGCCCCGTAGGCCTCGGCGCCGGCGACGTCCTCGCGGTAGCGGGCCGGGAAGCCGCCGCCCAGGTTGATCAGGTCGAGGTGGATGCCGTGGCGGTCCATCTCGTCGAACAGCTCGGCGGTCTCGGTGAGCGCGATGTCCCACTGGCCGAGGTCGACCTGCTGGGAGCCGACATGGAACGACACGCCGCGCGGCTTCAGGCCGAGCTCGGCGGCGCGCAGCAGCACCGTGCGGGCCATCGCCAGGGTGCAGCCGAACTTGCGCGACAGCGGCCACTCGGCGCCGGTGCCGGAAGTCAGGATGCGGCAGAACACCGCCGCACCGGGAGCGGCCCGGGCGACCTTCTCGACCTCACCCTCGCAGTCGACGGCGAACATCGGCACGCCGACCTCGTGCGCGAAGGCGATGTCGCGCTCCTTCTTGATGGTGTTGCCGAACGACAGCCGCTCGGCCGCAATGCCGCGCGACAGGCACAGCTCGATCTCGCCGCGGCTGGCGACGTCGAAATGGCTGCCCAGCCCGGCCAGCCGGTCGACCAGCTCGTCGGCCGGATTGGCCTTCACGGCGTAGTAGATCTGCGTGTCCGGCAGGGCCAGCGCCAGCGACCGGTAGTTCCACTCGACGATCGACAGGTCGACCGCGAGCACCGGATGCTCGTGCGGGGTCTCGTCGAAATAGCGCCGGATCGCCTCGGACGGCTCGCCGCGCGGCGGCACCACGGCCGGAACGAGACTGAGAGCCGGCCGGTGAGCCGGGTTGGACGGAGCGGTTTCGGTGAACAGACGACGACGGGCCTCCAGGCCCGTATCGGGTCGCAGCATCGTGGGTTCCCCCTTCGACAACCGGCCATTCAAGGCCGGGGTTGTGAAAAGAGACGCCTCGTCGTTGCGTAACCACTATGGGGCCAGCGGCACGTGCGCACGCGTCAGTGATCGATAAATATGTCCTATCCCCCCGGGGCGCAACGGGTTTTTCAGGTTTTTTTCACGGCGATCGCGACCGCCTTCAGCATGCCCGCCATGCGGCCGTCGAACGGCTTTTCCAGGGTGCCGGGGCACCAGTGCCGGCGGAATGCGGAGAGCGCCGCACGGTTGGCCGGATGGGTCGGATCGGGGCCTTCGGTGCCGTAGCCGATGGCGGCCAGCGCGGCCACGATCCCGGCCCCGCTCAGTGCTGCCGGCGCGGCGTCTTCCGGCCACAGCCCGATGCCGGCGCGGGCCAGCCGCGGCCAGTCGAACAGGTGGCCGGGATCGATCTTGCGGCCGGGCGACACGTCGGAGTGGCCGAGCACCCGGTGCGGCGGGATCGGGTGCCGGGTCAGGATTTCGCGGCACAGCGATTCGAGCGCCGCCATCTGCGCTTCCGGGAACGGCCGGTAGCCGTGCGAGTGGCCGGGGTTCGAGATCTCGATGCCGACCGACCGCGAGTTCAGGTCGGTCTCGCCGGCCCACCACGAGACACCGGCGTGCCAGGCCCGCTGCGATTCGGGCACCAGCCGCCAGACCGTGCCGTCCTCGCCGACCACGTAGTGGGCGCTGACCTGGGCCGCCGGGTCGCACAGCCGGTCCACGGCGTCCGCGACCCGGGGCATGTCGGTGTAGTGCAGCAGCAGGACGTCGACCGGGCCGCCGCGCCGCGGTCCGTGATTCGGCGAGGGGCGCTCGACGATTCTCACGCCGCCGGCTCCGCCGGTTTCGGGCGCGGCGCCAGGATCACGATGGCCACCCCGGCCAGGGTGACGGCGGCACCCAGCAGCTTCTCCGGGCTCGCCGATTCGCCCAGAAGGAAGATCCCGCACAGCACGCCGAAGGTCGGCGCCAGCAGCGACAGCGGCATCACCGTGGTGACCGGATAGCGCAGCAGCAGCCGGTACCACAGCCCGTAGCCGAACACCGTCACCGCGACCGCCATGTAGACGACGGCGGCCCAGCCCCAGAACCCGGCGTCCGGCACCGACGCCCAGCGGTCGCCCTCGAAGATCAACGAGCCGATCAGCAGCTGCGGGGTCGCCAGGGCGGCGATCCAGGCGTTCAGCACCAGGGTGTCGATCGAGCCGAGCTTCTTCACCTGGATCGACGAAATCGCCCAGACCAGCGAGGCGCCGATCACCATGGCCAGCGACAGCGGGTCGGACTGGCCGGTCGGCTGCCCGGCGATCAGGACGATGCCGCCGAGCGCCAGCGCGATGCCGGCGGCCCGCCGCCAGCCGATGGCGTCGCGGAAGAACAGGAACGCCAGGATCGCGGCGAACGGCACCTGGGCCTGCACGGCGATCGCCGCGATCGACGAGTCGACGCCCTGCAGTCCGGTGATCATCAGCGAGAAGTGCATGAACCCGAGCACGAACGATACCGCCAGGATCTGCAGGAACTGGCCGCGCGGCCAGCGCCGCAGCCAGGGGAACAGCAAGACGGCGGTCAGCCCGTAGCGCAGCCCGATCAGCAGCATCGGCGGCAGCTCGCCGACCCCCAGCTTGGCGATCGTGAAGTTGAGCCCCCAGGCGAGGTTGACCGCGACAGCCGCCAGCAGGTCGATGGGTCTCACGAGGCGTTCTCCAGGTCCTCGCGCAGGGCCTCCAGCTCGAGCCAGCGGTCCTCGGCGGCGGCCAGCCCGGCCTGGGCCTCGGTCAGTCGGGCGGTCTCGCGCTCGAACCGCTTGGGGTCCTTGCCGTACAGGTCGGGATCGGCGAGCGCGGTTTCCAGCCCGGCGATCTCTGTCTCCAGCTTGGCGATCCGTTCGGGCAGCTGTTCCAGCTCGCGGGCGTCCTTGTAGCTGAGCTTGCTGGCCCGGGCCTTCGGCCGCTCGGCGGCCGGCTTGGCCGGGCGGCCGGTGCGCCCGGCCGCGGCGCCGCCGGAATCGGCCCCGGTGCGCTCGCGCTCGGCGACGTAGTCGCTGTAGCCGCCGACGTACTCCCGGACCTTGCCGTCGCCCTCGACCGCCATGATCGAGGTCACCGTGCGGTCCAGGAAGTCGCGGTCGTGGCTGACCAGGATGATCGTGCCGTCGTAGTCGGCCAGCTCTTCCTGCAGCAGGTCGAGGGTCTCGACGTCGAGGTCGTTGGTCGGCTCGTCGAGCACCAGCAGGTTGTGCGGCTGGGCGAACAGCTTGGCCAGCAGCAGGCGGTTGCGCTCGCCGCCGGACAAGGTGGCGACCTTGGCGGTGGCCTGGCGGTCGGCGAACAGGAAGTCGCGCAGGTACGACACCACGTGGCGCGGCTTGCCCTGCACCGTCACCGTGTCGCCGCCGCCGGGGCACAGGGTCGACCACAGGGTGTCGTCGGGGTTCAGCTGGGCCCGCTTCTGGTCGAAGTAGACCGCCTCGACCCCGAAGCCGAGCTTCACCCGCCCGGAATCCGGCTCCTCGCGGCCGAGCAGCATGCGCAGCAGCGTGGTCTTGCCGGCGCCGTTGCGGCCGATGATGCCGATGCGGTCGCCGCGCCGGACCGTGAACGAGACGTCGTCGGCGACCCGCTTCTCGACGCCGCGGTCGTCGGTATAGGCCTTCGACAGCTTGATGGCTTCCATCACCAGGCTGCCGCTGCGGGTCGCGTCGCCGGCGTCGAGCTTCAGCCCCTCCGGCCGCTTGATCCGTTCCGCCTTGTCGCGGCGCAGGCCGAGCAGGGCCCGCACCCGACCCATGTTGCGCTTGCGCCGGGCGGTCAGGCCCTCACGCAGCCAGCGGGTCTCCTCGGCGATCCTGCGGTTCAGCTTGTGGGCCTGGGCCTCCTCCTCGGCCAGCACCCGGTCGGCCCAGTCGGGGAACTCGTCGATGCCGCCGTTCAGCCGGCGCAGCTCGCCGCGTTCCAGCCACAGGGTGCGGTTGGCCAGCCGGCGCAGGAACGCCCGGTCGTGGCTGATGATCAGCAGGCCGGCGTCGCTGCGCAGCAGCTCCTGCTCCAGCCACTCGATGGTCGGCAGGTCCAGGTGGTTGGTCGGCTCGTCCAGCAGCAGCACGTCCGGCTCCGAGACCAGCGCCCGGGCCAGCGCGGCCCGCCGGGCCTCGCCGCCCGACAGGGTGCCCATCGAGCGGCCGCCGTCCAGGGCGAGGCCGGCCAGGGCGGCCTCGACCAGATGGTCGCGCGGCACGCCCTCGGGGGCCGGCGGCAGGCCGGCGAAGACATAGTCGAACACCAGCTGGTCGGCCGGCGGACGCGGGTCCTGGGGCAGGTAGGCGATGCGGGCGCCGGGTTGCACGAAGCGCTCGCCGGCGTCGATGTCGACCTCGCCCGACAGCGCCTTCAGCAAGGTCGACTTGCCCGAGCCGTTGCGCCCGACCAGGCACATCCGGTCGCCCTTGGCGACCGGCAGGTCGATATCGGTGAACAGCGGCCGGCCGCCGAAGCCGAGCTGCGCGCCGCGGAGCGCGACGGCCGGCGGAAGCGCCCTGTCGGTCAGTGATGCCATGTCTTGGACCAAGAAGTTCAGGTCAGGTTGCGATGCTGCTTGATGCGGTCCCAGGCGCCGTTGATGCGCGCCAGCTTGTCGGTGGCCGCCGCCACCGCTTCCTCCGGAAGGCCCTGGGCGATCAGGCGGTCGGGGTGGTGCTCGCGCACCAGGCGGCGATAGGTGTCGCGGATGCTCTTGTCGTCGTCGTCCGGGGACACGCCCAGGATGGAGTAGGGGTCATTGCCCGGGTCGCCGCTGAAGGTGGCGCGCAGGCGCTCGAACGCAAGGTCGTCGAAGCCGAAGATGGCGGCGACGCGCCGGAGATACTCGATTTCCTTCTCGTGCACCACGCCGTCGGCGCGGGCGATGTGGAACAGCGACCCCAGGAGCTGCTCGAGCACCGGCGAGCCGGGGTTGAACAGCCGGGCGATCTGGGTCGCGTAGGCCTCGAACCCCTCGCTGGTCCGGCGCGCGGTGTCCCAGACCCGGCCGACGTTGCGGGTCTCTTCCGGCGGGATGTGGAAGACCTCGCGGAAGGCCGCGATCTCGTCGCGCGTCACCACCCCGTCGGCCTTCGCCATCTTGGCACCGAGCGCGATCACGCCGATGGTGAACGCGATCTTGCGGGTCGCGGCCTCCTCGTCGATCGGTTCCGGCGGAGTCGCATAGCGGTCGATGGCGTGACCGCCGACCACGCCAAGCAACGCCCCGATCGGGCCGCCGAGCGCGAAGCCGGCGGCACCGCCAATGATTTTTCCCCAGATGCTCACGCTTGACCCGGCCCGTTCCGCAATCCCGTGGTCGGGACCGGAGTCTGGCGCCCGAGCCGGCGAGGGTCAACGCTTCGCGTCGAGCCGCGCGAAGTAGTCCACGATGATCCGCTTCTTGGCCTTGTCGATCATGAAGAACTGGGCCGCCACCTTGTCGCCGGCGAGCCGGACCACGACCGCTTCGGCGTTGAACTCGATGAGTCCGCGGTCGCCCTGCACTTCGAGTCGCATCTTGAAGCGCTGGCCCTTGGCCAGCCGGCCGTCATGGCCGCTGAACAGCACGCCCGAGGCGCTCCAGTTCTCCAGCGGGTAGGTCCGGCTGTCGATGTGCACCGTTCCGATGGCGCTGACACGCGGCGCGATGCGGCGCTCTTCGCCGCCGCCCAATGCCGATTTGATCGCCGCCCACATGTCGATTCACCTTTGGCGAGAAGTTCCCCGCCTCCCCGGAACCGACAATAGGGCGACTGCGTGAATGAACCCTTAACGTCACGAAAGCCCGTGTCGAGCGCCGGCCGGCCGTGTAATGAGGGGCCGATCGAACCGCGGACCCCGATACCGCCATGACGACCGACAAGACCGCCGATCTGCCGACGGCCTTTGCCGCGGCCGCCAAACTGGCGTCGGAAGGCCCTCTCGATGCCGCGATCGCCGCGTTCGAGGCACTGGTCGCGCGTTGGCCGTCGGTGGCGGTCGCCCACGCCAACCTCGCCGTCCTGCTGCGGCGGGCCGGCCGGATCGACGACGCGATCGCCGCATTTCGCACCGCCGCCCGGTTGCAGCCCGCCGACCCCGACCGGCATGCCGCGCTGGCCGGCGCCTGCCACGGCGCGCGCCGGGTCGACGAGGCGGCGGTGGCGTTGCGCCGGCAGGTCGTCCTCCGCCCCACGGATCCCGAGGCGCTGTACAACGTCGGCGTGACGCTGCCGCTGCTCGGCACCCGGGCCGACGGGCGGCGCTGGCTGAAACGGGCGGTCGCGCTCGACCCGGCACGGCCCGGCGCGTGGGACCGGCTGGGCCGGGTGACGGCCCGGCTCGGCGAGCTCGATGCCGCCGCCGCGTTGGTGCGCCGCGCGCTGCTGCTGGCCCCCGGCCATGCCGAGGCTGCGGCCGATCTGGCCCGGCTGACGGAGTCCGAACCGGCCTGCCGGCGCTGGCTGTACAGCGATCCGGGCGACGAGCTGGCGGCGATAGCGCTGGCCGAGGTGCTGGTCGCGGCCGGCGACGGGACGGCCGCGGCGCCGGTGCTCGCCCGGTTCCAGGGGATGGCGGAGGCCCCGGAGCAGGCCCTGCGGGTCGGCCGCCGCGCAGGCCTCGGCTGGGCCCGCACCGCGACCAGCCGGTACGAGCGCTGGATCGCGGCGACCGAGGCGCGCGACGACCCGGCGGTGCTGGCGGCCGAGCGCGACGGCTGGACCGACCCGCCGGTCATCAGCGTGGTGGTGCCGGTCTGCGACCCGCCGCCGGCGATCCTCGAGCAGGCGATCGCCTCGGTCGAGGGCCAGGCCTATCCGCACTGGCGCCTGCGGATCGCCGACGACGCCTCGTCGGACCCGGCGGTGCGCGCGGTGCTGGAGGCAGCGGCGGCGCGCGACCCGCGGATCGAAGTGACCTGGCGGACCGAGCGCGGGCACATCTCGGCGGCGACCAACTCGGCGCTCGCCATGGCCGAGGGCGGCTGGGTCGCGTTCCTCGACCACGACGACATGCTGCACCCGCACGCCCTGCACCACGTCGCCGCCGCGATCGTCGCCGATCCGGACCTCGACCTGGTGTTCACGGACGAGGACAAGATCGACGAGCTCGGCTCGCGCTTCGGGGCGCATTTCAAGCCGGACTTCGACCCCGACCGGGTGCTCGGCCAGAACTACGTCTGCCATCTGGCGGTATACCGTCGGGCGCTGGTGGAGCGGGTCGGGGGCCTGCGCAAAGGCGTCGAGGGCAGCCAGGACCACGACCTGCTGCTGCGGGTCTCGGAGGTGACGACCCCGGATCGCATCCGGCACTTGCCTCGGGTCCTGTACCACTGGCGGGCGGTCGCCGGCTCGACCGCGCTGTCCATGGATGCCAAGCCGTACGCCGCCGCCGCCACAAGGCGCACCGTCGCCGAGCACCTGGAACGGAGCCACCCGGGCGCCCGGCTGGTGCCGGCCGGCGACGGTCACCGGGTCGAGTGGCCGCTGCCGGACCCGGCTCCTCTGGCCAGCATCATCGTCGCTACCCGCGACCGGCTGGAGCTGCTGCGGCGCTGCGTCGACGGCGCGCTGAACGCCACCGACTACCCCGAGCGCGAGGTGGTGATCCTCGACAACGGCAGCGAGCGGCCGGAGACCCTGGCCTGGTTCCGCGAGGTCGAGCGGGACCCGCGGGTCCGCGTGTTGGCGCGGCCGGGGCCGTTTAATTTCTCGGCGCTGATGAACGATGGGGCGGCGGCGGCCCGCGGCGGGGTGCTGATATTCCTCAACAACGACGTCGAGCCGCTGGAGCCCGGCTGGCTCGACGAGCTGGTGCGCCAGGCCTGCCGGCGCGACGTCGGGGCGGTCGGCGCCAAGCTGCTGTACCCGGACCGCACGGTGCAGCACGGCGGCGTCGTGCTGGCCGGCGACTGGGTGGCCCGGCATGTCGATGTCGGCCAACCCGATGCCGACAGCGGCTACATGGGGCGGGCCCGGCTGGTGCAGACCCTGAGCGCGGTGACCGGCGCCTGCCTGGCGATGCGACGCGAGGTGTTCGACGCGGTCGGCGGGTTCGACGCCGAGCATCTGACCGTCGACTACTCGGACATCGATCTGTGCCTGCAGGCCTCGGCCCGCGGCTTCCGGACGGTGTGGACGCCGCACGCGCGCCTGCTGCACCACGAATCCGCAACCCGCGGCCCGTACATGACGGTGGCGAAGCGCCAGCGCTGGGAGGTCGAGACCGCGATCATGCGGGAGCGCTGGGGCGGGCTGCTGTACGCCGATCCGTGGTACAACGCCAACCTCGGCATCGACCCGGAGACGCGGGCCTACGAGTTCGCGGTTCCGCCGCGTCCGATAACCGCGCCGATCGGGGAGTGAAGGCATGCGACCGGCACTGATCGTCATCGACATGCAGCAGGGCTCGTTCACCGCGGCCAGCCCGCGCCACGACGCGGCCGGGCTGGTGCAGCGGCTCAACCGGCTGGCGACGTCGGTCCGTGGCGTCGGTGGCCTCGTGGTGTTCGTGCAGCACGACGGGCCGGAGGGCGATCCGCATCACCCCGACGCGCCCGGCTGGCACCTGCTGGAAGACCTGGAGGTGCGCGACGGCGACGTGGTGGTCCACAAGACCGCCTGCGACGCCTTCCTCGGCACCACGCTCGACGCGGTGCTGACGGAGAACTCGATCGACGAGTTGATCGTGACCGGCTGCGCCACCGACTACTGCGTCGATACCACGGTGCGCAGCGCGCTGGCCCGGGGCCTGCGGACGGTGGTGCCGTCCGACGGCCACACCACCGCCGACCGGCCGCATCTGCCGGCCACCAAGATCATCGAGCACCACAACGCGGTGTGGGCCGACTTCATCGCGCCCGCCGGGCCGGCGACGGTCTGTCCGTGCGCCGAGGTTCCGTTGAATTGAGCCGGCTGGCCGGCCGCCCCTAGCGGAACAGGCCGACCAGGGTTTCCGGCCGCGCGTTGACGATCCCGAGGCTGTTCTGGTCGCCCAGTGCCTGCTGAAGCTGCGACGCGATCTGCTGGGCGGTCTGCTGGGCGCCTTCGCTGTCCAGCCCGGGCTCCACGGTCACGTCGGTGCCGGCCAGCTCGGTCTGCCGGTCCTGGACCGCCGCGAGACGGTCGCCGACCCGGCCGTTGTCCTCGGTCAGCTGGCGGACCGCGATGTCGGTGGCCGTGCGGGCGTCGGCGAACGCGCCGTCGATCGCCGACTGGGCGCCCTCGGCGGTGTCGAGGTTCAGCGTCTGCAGGTTTTCCAGCACCGGACGGATGGTCTGGTCGCGAACCGTCTCGGTGTTGCCCTCGCGGTCGGCGACGACCTCCAGGTTCTCGTTGCGCTCGGCGTCGAGCAGGTTGACGCCGTTGAAGCTGGACTGGTCGACGGTCTCGAGCCCCTGCCGGACCAGATTGTCGATCTCGGCAGCCAGCGCAGTGCGTTGTTCCTGGCTCAGGTTCGTATCGGTCAGCTGCTGGAGCCGGGTGCCGATCTCGTCGAGGGTTCCGGATACCGCCTGGGATCCGGCGAGCGCCACGTTGCCGGCCGCCGAGGCGTTACTCAGCCCCTGCCGGATCGTGTCGAGCTCCTGCTGCTCCAGAACCCGCGGATCGGTCGTCGCGGTCTCGGAGACCCGGACGGAGTCCTCGGACCGAATGCGGTCCGGATCGTCCGCCGACGGATTGATCCGGTTGATCGTGTCCAGTCCGCGAAGGGCCGTGATGGTATCCCGCAGTTGCGAGACGGTGCCGCTTCCGGACGAGTCGATGGCCATTTTCCCCACCTCCGGCCGGTCGATCGTCAGACGCCCGGATCGTCGTCCCGGGCATCGGGCGCTGCGTTCTGCAACCGTCGCTCAATATAAGGATTCATTAACCGTTCGGCAATCCGAGCCCTGATCGTGTGGTATGCGGTCTGCAGCCAGACAGATCGACGGAGGTGCAGTCATGCCGGACGGCGCGGTGACGGCGGGAGGCTACCGGAGCTACCAGACGGTCGGCCTGCTGCTCGGCCCGGCCCTGTTCGTCGCGCTGTCGGTGCTGCCGGCGCCGGCCGGGCTGTCGCCGGCGGGCTGGTCGACGGCTGCGGTGGCGGTGTGGATGGCGGCGTGGTGGGCGACCGAGGCCCTGCCGCTGGCCGCGACCGCGCTGCTGCCGCTGGTTCTCCTGCCGGCGCTCGGCATCGTCGGAGCCAAGGACGCGGCGGCGCCGTATGCCGACCCGCTGATCTACCTGTTCCTCGGGGGCTTCCTGATCGCGGCGGCGGTCCAGCGCTGGAGCCTGCACCGCCGGATCGCGCTGCACATCGTGATCCTGGTCGGCAGCCGCCCGCGCAGCCTGGTGGCCGGCGTGATGCTGGCGACCGCCGTGCTCAGCATGTGGATCAGCAACACCGCCACCGCGATGATGATGCTGCCGATCGCGGCTTCGCTGGTCGCGGTCGCGTCCGGCGAGGACGGCGCGGAGACCGCGGGCGGCTCCAACTTCGCGACCGCCATGATGCTCGGCGTGGCCTACGCCGCCTCGATCGGCGGGCTGGCGACCCTGATCGGCTCGCCGCCGAACGCGCTGGCCGCCGGCTTCCTGGCACAGGGCTTCGGCGTCACCGTGGGGTTCGCCGGCTGGATGGCGGTCGGCGTGCCGGTGACCCTGGTGATGCTGCCGCTGGCCTGGCTGGTCCTGACCCGGGTGGCGTTCCCGTTCGCCGATGCCGAGCCGCAGGGCGGGCGCGACGCCCTGGCCGGCATGCTGCGCGCGATGGGGCCGGTCAGCGCGCCCGAGAAGCGGGTCGCCGCGGTGTTCGCGGCGGTCGCGCTGTGCTGGATCCTGCGACCGTTCCTCGACGACCTGATCGGCAAGGGCTTGGTCACCGATACCGGCCTAGCGATCGCCGGGGCGGTCGCGCTGTTCGCGATCCCGGCGGACTGGCGCCGCCGCGAGTTCCTGATGGATTGGCCGACCGCAAAGCGCCTGCCGTGGGAGATCCTGGTGCTGTTCGGCGGCGGGCTGAGCCTGGCGCGGGCGATCGAGACCTCCGGCCTGGCCGGCTGGCTCGGCGGCAGCCTCGACCTGCTGGCGATCGCGCCGCCGGTGGTGCTGCTGGTGGGCGTGACCCTGCTGGTCATCCTGCTGACCGAGCTGACCAGCAACACCGCCACCACGGCGGCGCTGCTGCCGGTGGTCGCGGCGTTCGCCGACGGCTCCGGGCTGTCGCCGATGGTCGTGGCGATGGCGGTCGCGCTGGCGGCGTCCTCGGCCTACATGCTGCCGGTGGCGACGCCGCCCAACGCGATCGTGTTCGGCTCCGGCTACATCACCCTGCCGCAGATGCTGCGGGCCGGCGTGCTGCTCAACCTCGCCGGCGTCGTGGTGATCACGACCGTGCTGTCCGTCGTCGCCGGGTGAGGCGGGCTACGCGCAGGGCACTCGACCCGGCGGCGGCGCCGGGGCATTCTGCGCGCCACCCGTTTTGACCGCCCGATCGGAGAGCCTTGCGATGCAGGTCGACGCCACTCCCTCCAACGCCACCGCCCGCGAGACGGCGATCGCCGCGCTGAAGGAGCGCTTCGGCGTCCGCCTCTCCACCGGCGAGGCGATCCGCCGCCAGCACGGCACCGACGAGAGCTACCACCCGACCGTGGCGCCGGACGCGGTGTTCTTCGCCGAGAGCACCGAAGAGGTGTCGGAAGCGGTGAAGATCTGCGCCGCCAACAAGTGGCCGGTGATCCCGTTCGGGGTCGGCACCTCGCTCGAGGGTGGGGTGGCGGCGCTGCGCGGCGGCCTGTGCATCGACGTCTCCGGCATGAACAAGATGCTCGAGGTCAACGCCGAGGACCTGGACGTCCGGGTGCAGGCAGGCGTCACCCGCAAGCAGCTGAACGAGCACCTGCGCGACACCGGGCTGTTCTTCCCGATCGACCCGGGCGCCGACGCCACCATCGGCGGCATGTGCGCGACCCGGGCGTCCGGCACCAACGCGGTGCGCTACGGCACCATGCGCGACAACGTGCTGAGCCTGACCGTGGTGATGGCCGACGGCCGGATCGTGAAGACCGCGCGGCGGGCCAAGAAATCGGCCGCCGGTTACGACCTGACCCGGCTGTTCGTCGGCTCCGAGGGCACGCTCGGCGTGATCACCGAGATCCAGCTCAAGGTCTACGGCATCCCCGAGGCGATCTCCTCGGCGGTCTGCCAGTTCCCGGACCTGGAGAGCGCGGTCAACACCTGCATCCTGACGATCCAGACCGGCGTGCCGGTGGCCCGGGTCGAGCTGCTGGACGAGGCCCAGATGGGCGCCTGCATCAGCCACTCCAAGCTCGAGGGGCTGGAGCCGAAGCCGACCCTGTTCTTCGAGTTCCACGGCACCAATGCCGGCGTGGTCGAGCAGGCCGAGACCGTCCAGGGCATCGCCCAGGAGATGGGCGGCACCGACTTCAAGTGGGCGACCAAGCCGGAGGATCGCACCAAGCTGTGGGAGGCCAGGCACAACGCGTTCTACGCGGCGCTGGCCCAGCGGCCGGGCTCCAAGGGCTGGCCGACCGACGTGTGCGTGCCGATCTCGCGGCTGGCCGAGTGCATCGTCGAGACCAAGAAGGACCTGGACGAGACCGGGCTGTTCGCGCCGCTGGTCGGGCACGTCGGCGACGGCAACTTCCACCTGGTCTACGTCATCGACCCGAACGACGCCGACGAGCTGCGCCGGGCCAAGGAGCATTCCGACCGCATGGTGCTGCGGGCGCTGTCGATGGACGGCACCTGCACGGGCGAGCACGGGGTCGGCTACGGCAAGATGGAGTTCCTGGCGGCCGAGCTGCCGGAGGCGGTCCCGGTGATGCGGGCGGTCAAGCAGGCGCTCGACCCGGACAACATCATGAACCCGGGCAAGCTGTTCCGGATGAACTGAGGCGGGCAGCGTCGCGGCGGCGGGTGGGTTCCGGCTCGGTCGCGCCGAGGGCGGCGCACCCGTCCGGAATGACGACATGGGAGAGGATGCCCCCTCCCTTCCGTCATTCCGGACCGGACCGCCAAAGGTGGGACGGAGCCGGAACCCATTAGCCGTACCGGGATGACGAAGAGGGTAGTGGTTGGATCGGCCTCCCTCTCCTCCGTCATTCCGGAGCCGCATCGCGGACTCCGGAATCCATTCCCGGTTCCGCCTCGATCATTCTCGAATGCTGCAATGCGGTAGACGTTGCGGCGGCGCGGGCGCATCCTATCTGTCTGGCGTGCGAGTGCGCAGAACGGGGACGAGCGGCGGGCCGATGGGCGTTCTTGCCAATCTCTCGATAGGGATCGCCGTCGCCGGGCTGGTCGGCCCGGTGCTGCTCAAGGGTGCCGGGCATTCCTGGGCGCAGGGGCCGTGGTACGAGGCGTCGCGCGCCTCGACCGGCCTGGCGCCGGACCCGGCCGACGAGCCCGGCGCGGTGGTCCAGGTCTACGCCGCCCAGACCTATGGATGGCGCGGGGTGGTGGCGGTCCACACCTGGATCGTGACCAAGCCCGCCGGCGCCGAGGCCTATACCCGCTGGGACGTCGTCGGCTGGGGCGGCGGCCGGGTGGTGCGGCGCAACTACGCGGCCCCCGACGCGATGTGGTACGGCCAGCATCCGCGGCTGCTGGCCGACCGGCGCGGCGCGGCGGCGGCCGCCCTGATTCCGCGGATCGAGGCGGCGGTCGCGGCGTATCCGTTCCCCGAGCGCTATCGCAGCTATCCGGGGCCGAACAGCAACACCTTCACCGCCCATGTGGCGCGCGCGGTGCCGGAGCTTGGCCTCGACCTGCCGCCGACCGCGATCGGCAAGGATTACCGCCCGCTTACGGATGCCGTCGGCCGGGCGCCCAGCGGCGGCGGCGTGCAGGTCTCCCTGCTCGGGCTGGCCGGCGTGATCCTGGCACCGGAGGAGGGCGTCGAGGTCAACCTGCTCGGCCTGTCGCTGGGGCTGGACGTGACGAACCCGGCGTTGCGGCTGCCGGGGATCGGCCGGGTCGGCTTCGGCTCTTAGACGCCGTCAGCCGCCGGCCGATTTGGCGTTCGGGTGGGTCTCCACGAAGTGCTTCAGCACCAGCTTGAGCGCCAGCGCGTGGCGCCGGTCGCCGCGGGCCTGGGCGGCCCCGATGTCGTCGAGGATCATCCGGCGGATCGCCGGGACGCCCTTGGCGTCGTGGACCAGGTAGTTGCCGAGCTCGGCCGCGACGATGGCCGGCAGGTGCTCGTGCTCGGCGATCGCCTCGATCTCCTCCTCGGTCAACTCCGCCAGGGCGAGACAGTCCTCGAATGTGAGCATGCTTCCCTCCGCCGTCGGTCGTCCCCGTCATATCTCTGTCATTTTTCCGCAATCCGTGTGGTCTGGCGTTGACGTGGGTCAAGCTGCGCAGGTCGGCTTGTCCCGTCCGAGGCGGGCGGCTACGGTCGCGGTCCCTCCCTGCCGCAGCGGCCGGCAACTCTCCCGACAGGATTCCCATGCGCCACAAGGTTCTGCTGATCGACCCGCTGTACCATCCCGGCGGCGAGGCCCATCTGCGCGAGCACGCCGACGTGGAGCTGCTGATCAAGCCGGAACGGGCGGCGGTGCTGGCGGCGGCGCGCGGTGCCCACGGCATCTGCGGGCGCTACCCGAACAAGGTCGACGCCGAGGTGATCGCCGCGGCCGAGGACCTGCTGGTGATCTGCTCGTCCGGGCGCGGCACCGACGCCATCGACATCGAGGCGGCGACCGAGCGCGGCGTGTCGGTCGTGAACAACCCGGGCTTCGGCAAGGTGCCGGTGTCGGAGCACGCGTTGTTCATGATGATGAGCCTGTCGCGCCACGGCTTCGAGCACGACGCCATGACCCGCGCCGGCACCGGCTGGAGCGAGCGGCTGGGTGCGGGCAACACCATCCGGGACCTGGAGGGCTCGACCCTCGGCATCGTCGGCCTCGGCCAAATCGGCCGGGAGATGGCGCGCAAGTGCGAGGGCGCCTTTTCGCAGACCGTGCTGGCCTACGACCCGTACGTCGACAAGGCGACCATGGACGAGCTGGGCGTCGAGAAGGTCGAGAAGCTGGAGGATCTGCTGGGCCGCTCGGACTACGTCTCGGTGCATGCCGAGCTGAACGACGAGACCCACCACATGTTCGACGACGCGGCGTTTGCGGCGATGCAGCCGCACGCCTGCCTGATCAACACCGCGCGCGGCAAGATCGTCAGCCAGGACGCCCTGCACAAGGCTTTGACCGACCGGCGGATCCGGGCCGCCGCGCTCGATGTGTTCGAGGTCGAGCCGGTCGGGCCGGACAACCCGCTGTGCAAGCTCGACAACATCCTGCTGTCGCCGCATGTCGGCGGGCTGACCGCCGGCTTCATGGAGCACAGCGCGGCGACCGTGGCCCGCACCATGCTCGGCGTGTTCCGCGGCGAGCGCCCAGAGGCCATCTGCAACCCCGAGGCCTGGGAGCGCACCAAGCAGCGCGCCATGCGGCTGCTGGCCGGCGGCTGACCGTCAGCTATCGCCGACCGCGATGTCCAGCCAGCCGTGTGCGGTGGCGGTGCCGCGGTCGCCGGGGCGCAGCAGCACCGTGGTGGTCTCGGACTCGACCAGGGCCGGGCCCGCGATCACCTGGCCGGCCGCCAGCAGCGGGAACTCGTAGACCTCGGCCGCGGTCCAGCCGCCCAGGTAGATCTCGCGGGTTCCCTTCGGCGCCGCCGGCTGGCGGTCCTCGACGGTCGGCTCCTGCGGCAGGTCCGGCAGGACGCCGATGGTCGCCACCCGGGCGTTCACCAGCACCGGCTGCTGCTCCGGCAGGTTGTAGGCGTACAGCTCCTCGTGGCGGGCCTCGAACGAGCGCTTCAGGGTCGCCATCGCGTCGGGCGCCTGCAGGTCGATGTCGCCGAGCTCCACGTCGATCTCGAACACCTGCTCGCCGTAGCGCATGTCGGCCTTGCGGCGCGCCGCGATCTCGCCGTCGAACCACTGCGCCATGCGGGCCCGGCCGTCGGCCACCATGCCGGCGTACAGCGCCTGCACCGCCGCGACATCCAGGGTGTCGGCCTCGCCGAGCAGCGACTGCACGGCTTCCAGCCGCAGCTCGGTCGTCAGCATGCCCCAGGCCGAGAGCACCGAGGCGACCCGCGGCACCACCACCCGGCGCAGACCGAGCATGCGGGCCAACTCGGTGACGTGCAGGCCGGCGGCGCCGCCGAAGCCGAGCAGGCCGAACCGCCGCGGGTCGACGCCGCGGCGCACGGTGACGGCGCGGATGCCCTCGGCCATCTGGGTGTTGACCACCCGGTGCACGCCCTCGGCCGCCTGCAGCGCGTCGACCTTCAGGGCGTCGCCGAGGGTGCCGAACGCGGCCAGGGCGGAGTCCCGGTCGAGCCTGGAGCGGCCGCCGGCGAAGTTGTCGGGATCGAGGAAGCCGAGCACGACGCTGGCGTCGGTCACGGTCGGGCTGGTGCCGCCACGGCCGTAGCAGATCGGACCGGGCCGGGCGCCGGCGCTCTCCGGCCCGACGGTCAGCAGGCCGCCGGCCACCGGCCGGGCGATCGAGCCGCCGCCGGCACCCAGCGTGACGATGTCCAGGCTCGGCATGGCGATGCGCTCGTTCGCCATGGTCCGGTTGCTGGACAGCACCACGTCGCCGTTCATGATCATCGAGATGTCGGTCGAGGTGCCGCCGACGTCGAAGGTGATCAGGTCGGGGATGCCCATCATCTCGGCGATCCGTCGGCCGCCGGCGAGGCCGCCGGCCGGGCCGGACAGCACGGTGCTGGCGGCGATCCGCACCGCCTCGCCGACCGGCGCCACGCCGCCGTGCGAGAAGATGATCAGCAGCGGGCCGGTGAACCCGGCGTCGCGCAGCCGGCCCTCCAGGCCTTCCAGGTAGCCCTTGATCAGCGGCGCCACATAGGCGTTCACCGCCGTCGTCGAGACCCGCTCGAACTCCTTGATCTGCGGCAGGACGTCGGAGGACAGCGAGATGTTGGCCTCCGGCATCGCCGTGCGCAGGGCTTCCAGGGTCTCCCGCTCGTGCCGGTCGTTGCGGTAGGAGTGCAGGTAGGCGACCGCCACCGAGGTGACGCCCTCGGCCTTCAGCGCGGCGATCGCGGCGTCCAGCGAGGCCCGGTCGAGCGGCGTCTCGACCTTGCCGTCGGCGCGGATCCGCTCGCGCACCCCGAACCTGAGGTGCCGCGGCACGATCGGCTCCTGGCGCGGCAGGCGCAGGTTGTAGCGATCGGGCTTCAGGCCCTCGCGCATCTCCAGCACGTCGCGATGGCCCGCGGTGGTCAGCAGCCCGACCTTCGCACCCTTGCGCTCCAGCAGGGCGTTGGTGGCGACGGTCATGCCGTGCAGCACCTGGTCGGTCTGCGCCAGCAGGTCCGGTACCGCCAGCCCCAGGGTCTCGGCCAGCCGGGCGATGCCGTCCATGAAGCCGATCGCCTGGTCCTCGGGCGTGCTCGGGACCTTGACGAAGGTGACCTTGCCGGCGGAATCGACCGCCACCAGGTCGGTGAAGGTGCCGCCGACGTCGACCGCGATCCGGTAGCTCATCGGTCGCCTCCGGCGTTCGGCGTGGTGACCAGGCCGTCGCGGGCGTCGCGCGCCCGGGCCGCGGGGTCGCGCTGCTCGGGCGGCCCCCAGCCGCCGCCGCCGCCGGAATGTATCTCGAAGGTGGTGCCCGGCGGCACCCGGATGCCCTCGGCCTTGCTGGCCAGCACGACGGTGTCGGCGCCGGGCGGGTGCATCAGGTAGCGGTGCGGGGCGCCGTCGTGGCCGCCCAGCATGCCGCGGGCGCCGTGGCGCAGGCCGTCGCCGGCGGTGTTGGCGACCGCCGGCTGCTCGGTCTCGACGGTCAGGTCGAGGTCGACCCCGGTGCCGCCGACATAGCGGCCGTCGCCGCCGGAGTCCGGGCGAAACTCGTGGCGGCCGAAGAACAGCGGGAACCGGGCCTCGGCGACCTCGACGGAGCCGAACTTCAGGCCGCCGGCCGAATGCCATTCGCCGGCGTTGTGCCAGCCGTCGCCGCCGGACGAGGCGCCGCCGCCCGGTCGGGCGTGGAACATGTGCCAGATGAACGGCCGGTCGTTGCGCGGGTCGACGCCCTTGATGGCGATCCGCAGCCGGCGCCCCCAGCCGCCCATGGCCTGCTCCGGGCAGGCGCCGGACAGGGCGGTGACCACGGCCTCGATGATCTCGTTGCTGCAGTGCGAGGTGCACATGGTGACCGGCAGGCCGGGGTCCGGGTCGACGATGGTGCCCCGCGTGGTCAGGATCGTGAGCGGCCGCACCATGCCCTCGTTCTTGGCGATCTCCTTGTCCAGCAGCACCGACAGGGCGACGATCACCGCCGAGCGGGTGTTGGCCGGCGACGAGTTCACGAAGCTGGTCACCTGCGGCGCGCACTCGCGCAGGTCGACGGTCAGGCTGGAGCCGTCGACGGTGACCTTGGCGCGGATCAGGATGTCGTCGTTGCCGCGGCCGTCGTCGTCCAGCCAGGCCTCGCCGACATAGGTGCCGTCCTTCCACTGCGCGATGCTCTCGCGGGTCTGCGCCTCGGTCGCCTCGAGCATCCGGTTGACCGCGGCGACGATGGTGGCGCGGTCGAACTCCTGGGCCAGCGCCTTGACCCGGCGGTCGGCCAGCAGCACCGAGCCGATCTGCGCCGACAGATCGCCCTCGAAGTCGCGGGCGTGCCGGACGTTGGCCTTCAGCATCCGCAGCATGTCCGGGCGCATGACGCCCTTGTCGTAGAACCGGATCGGCGGCAGCCGGATGCCTTCCTGCCAGATCTCGCGGGCCGAGGCGTTGTAGGCGCCGTAGGTGGCGCCGCCGATGTCGGAGTGGTGGGCCCGGTTGATCGCCCAGAAGGTCAGCTCGCCGTCCAGGAAGATCGGCACGAAGGCGGTGACGTCGGGCAGGTGGCTGCCGCCGGCATAGGGATCGTTCAGCAGGAACACGTCGCCCGGGTGGACGTCGTTGCCGAACGCCTCGATCACCGCCTTGGCGGCCGGCTGCAGGGCGCCGACATGGACCGGGATGTGCTCGGCCTGGGCGACCAGCTGGGAGTCGGCGCCGCAGATCGCCGTCGAGAAGTCGCGGCTGGAGTTGAGGATCTGCGAGAACGAGGTGCGCAGCATCGCCTCGCCCATCTCCTCGACGATGCCGGTCAGGCGATGGTGGATCACCGAGATCGTGATCGGGTCGGGCGCAGTCATCGGGCGGGTCCGTGATTGTTCATGCGGGAGGCACCGGGTGCCGGCGGAGGACGCCCAATGATGAGCATTTTCGGCCGGTTGTTGCACCGCCGAATTTCGGAGAGGGGAAGCGGCACTACGGCGAAAATTGTCTTCGGTATATCGCGCAATGCGTTCCGATGTCGTTGTCTGGAACGCTGTGTCGGTCATGATGTGTCGTCAGGCAACTGTTCGGCGAGAAGGAACATGGGGACGACACTGAGCCGCCGCGCCTTCGTCGGGCGAGCCGCGGCGGCCGCGTTCGGCGCGCAAGCGGCCATCCGTCGGCCGCGGCTTGCCTTCGCATCGGACGACTTCGCGGAACTCGACGCTGTCGGGCAGGCAGAGCTCGTCAGGACCGGGCAGGCGACGGCGCTGGAACTCGTCGATGCCACGATCAGGCGCATCGAGGCGGTCAATCCGCGGCTCAATGCGGTCGTGACGGCGTTCTTCGACAAGGCACGCAACCTGGCGAAGGGGAGCCTGCCGGACAGCCAACTGTCCGGGGTTCCCTACCTGATCAAGGATCTCGACGACTTCTACGGCGAGCGTCGGACATCCGGATCGAGGCTCCTTGCCAGCCATGTGTCCGAGCGGACGGGTTGGGTCCCGCTGAGGGCGGTCAATGCCGGCCTCATCGTTGTCGGCAAGTCGAACACGCCGGAATTCGGCCTGCTGGCCTCTACTGAGGGGATACTGCTGGGGCCGTGCCGCAATCCCTGGAACCTCGGCTACTCGACCGGCGGGTCCTCGGGCGGTTCGGCGGCGGCGGTGGCATCCGGCATGTTGCCGGTTGCGCACGCGAGCGACGGCGCTGGATCGATCCGCATCCCGGCCTCGTGCTGCGGCGTGTTCGGCCTGAAGCCTTCGAGAGGGCGGATGTGGCTGGGGCCCAAGCGGCCGGTGGAACACCGAGTGGAGAACTGCATCAGCCGCACCGTGCGCGACAGTGCCATGGTGTTCTCGCTCTCGGAGGACCGCTCGGGGCCGCTCGGTCCCATCGGGTTCGTTGCCGGGCCGACGAACCGGCGGCTCACCGTCGCGTTGTCGACCACCGATTATTTCGGGAAAGAGCCGGACCCGGACGTGAAGAGGGTGGTCACCGAGGCGGCAAGGCTCTGCGCCGACCTCGGGCACCGGGTCGTCGAGGCCGGGCCCTCCGTGGATGGTGAGAGGTTCACCGACGCCTTCGTGACCCTTCTTGCCTCCGGGGCGGCGCGTATCGTCTCGTTCGCGAAGGACCGCGGACTGAAACCCGAGGATGTGCTCGAGCCATGGACCATCGGGCTCGCTGAATTCCACACGGCCAAGCCGAAGGGCGCGCTGGAAGCCGCGTCCGCATACCTGCGGGAGGTCGAGGCAGCGGTCGGCGCCTTCATGGAGCGCTGCGACGTCTGCCTGACGCCGGTGCTGTCGAAGACGGTGCCCGAGCTTGGCTGGCAGGCGCCCACCGTCCCGTTCGATATCCTGCTCGATCGTGAGGTGCACTACGCCTGCTACACGGCCATTCACAACGTGGCGGGGACGCCGGCCATGTCGGTCCCGCTCGGCATGAGCGCAGACGGGCTGCCCATCGGTTGCCAGTTCGCGGCGGCGATGGGGGGCGAAGGGCTGCTCTATGCTCTCGCCTATGAACTGGAACGAGCGCGCCCATGGGCGCGGAACCGCCCACCGGTCTATGCGCTCTAGAGGCTTGCGGTTGAGCCCGGAATCAATGTGGTTTCCGCGGGCGACGTTGGCGGAAGCTGCGCGGACAAGTCCGGCTCGCGCGCCGAACAGCGGTCAGGCGGCGGCCGATCGGCGCAGCTTCCGGTAGGCCCGGGCGGCGTCGCCGAAGCGCCCGAACAGCACGCTGTTCACCGGGTCGGTCTCGGCCTCGTACTCGGCGTGCCACTGCACGCCGACCGCGAAGCTGCGGGCGCCGGCGACCGAGATCGCCTCGACCGTGTCGTCGGCGGCCCAGCCCTCGAGCACGACACGCTCGCCCGGCTCAAGGACCGCCTGGCCGTGCAGCGAGTTGGTCCGGATCGACTCGGTGCCCAGCATGGTGGCCAGCACGCCGCCGGGCCGCAGGCGGACCTGCTCGCGCAGCTCGAAGATGATCTTCGGATCCCTGCAGCCCTTCGGCATCCGGTGCCGGTGCTTGCCCGGCAGCTCGCCGACCTCGGGATGCAGGCTGCCGCCGAGCGCCACGTTCATCTCCTGGATGCCCTTGCAGATCCCGAAGATCGGCACCCCGTGCTCGATGCAGGCGCGCACCAGCGGCAGGGCGACCCCGTCGCGGCCCTCGTCCATCTCGCCGTGCCGCTCGGACAGCTCCTCGCCGTAGTGCCGGGGATGCACGTTGGCGCGGCCGCCGGTCAGCATGACCCCGTCGACCGCCTCCAGCAGGTCGCCGACGGAGATGGCGTCCGGCAGGCTCGGGATCAGCAGCGGCGCGCAGTCGGCCGCGTTGGCGACGGCGTCGATGTTCCGCCGACCGGTCATCTGGGTCTCGCGCGTGCCGTCGACCAGATGGCGGCTGCAAATGATGCCGATAACGGGTCGCGCCATGGTCTTCCCTTCGGTCTGCCTCGTGGATGCATTCTCGCGGCCGGACACGAGCGGTCCAGCCCTTTCGGCGGGCCCCAAGAGTGGCGGGGCAACCGGTCGGATGGCAAGGGGGCGGTCGTCCCGGGGTCGGGGCCCGGGCCTGAGAACGTTGCGCCGGCCGGCCGCCGTGGTGTAAGCGGCCTTCACCGATCATCGATGCCGACCGGACCTCGACGCGCGCCGCCTGCGGCCGGTCGGCGCGATTCTTCTTTGGGAAAGGGGACCGGCGTGTCCGACGACAACGACGAGTACGTCTACGACGAAGCGACCGGCGAATGGCGTCCGGCCTCCGAGATCGCCGCCGCCGCCGCCGAGGCGCTGGTGGTCCGCGATGCCGCCGGCAACGTCCTGGCCGACGGCGACTCGGTCGCCCTGGTCAAGGACCTGAAGGTGAAGGGCACGAGCCAGACCCTCAAGCAGGGGACGGTCATCAAGTCGATCCGCCTGACCGACAACCCCGAGGAGATCGACTGCCGCCACGAGTCGATCAAGGGTTTGGTCCTGCGCACCGAGTTCGTGCGCAAGCGCTGACGCACCCGTTCGATCTGCCGCCTACACGCCGTTCCCCGGAGGTCGTATGGTCGCGCCGGACGTGGTCGCCGCGACAGGGGCAGGGCCCGGGACAGGGAAGGAACCGTGATGAAGGCGCGCATCAAGTGGGTTGAGGAACGGACCTTCGTCGGCGAGTCCGGCAGCGGGCACAAGATCGTCCTCGGCGCCCGGGCGACGCCGGACGGGCCGACCCCGGGGCCGAGCCCGATGGAGCTGGTGCTGATGGGGGCCGGCGGCTGCACAGCGTTCGACGTGGTGCAGATCCTCGAGAAGGGCCGCGAGGCGGTCGAGGACTGCGTGGTCGAGCTGGAGGCCGAGCGGGCCGAGACCGACCCGAAGGTGTTCACGCGCATCCACATGCACTTCGTGGTCAAGGGCCGCAACCTGGCGCCGGCCAAGGTCGAGCGGGCGATCGCGCTGTCGGCCGAGAAGTACTGCTCGGCCTCGCTGATGCTGGCCAAGACGGCCGCCATCACCCACGACTTCGAGGTCGTCGACACCGCTGCCGGCTGATCGGGCGCCGGCTGATCGGGCGCGGGCTGACGGGGCGCGGGCGTCATCGCAGCTCGTCCGCCAGCGATTGCCGGGGTCGGCCGGCCGTCGTGACGACGAGCGCCACGACCATCAGGCCCGCCGCCACCGCGAAGGTGATCCGCATGCCGGTGGCGACGGCGTCGGGACCGGCGGTCGCGACGTCGCCGGTCGCCGCGGCGAGCGCGAACACCGTGCCCATGACCGAGGCGCCGGTGATCAGGCCGAGATTGCGCGACAGGCTCAGCACCCCGGACACCACGCCCTTGCGGTCCGCTCCGACGCCGGTCATGACCGCGGTGTTGTTGGCCGCCTGGAACAACTGGTAGCCGGGGGTCAGCACGGCGAGGGCGGCGACGTAGCCGGCGACGCCGAGCAGGCCCGGCAGCAGCGAGAGGGCGAGGCAGCCCGTGGCCATCGCGACCAGCCCGCCGCCGACCATGGCGGGTGCGCCGAACCGGTCGACGAGCCGACCGGCCGGGACGCCGCTGAACGCCGAGATGACCGGGCCGATCGACATCACCGCCCCGACCGCGGCGGCGTCCAGCCCGAGGGCGCGCGACAGGTAGAACGGCCCCACCACCAGGGTCGCCATCATCACCGTCGAGACCAGGAGGTTGGCGACCAGGCCGGTACTCAGCCCGGCGTCGCGGAATGCCGACAGCCGGATCAGCGGCGCCTTCGTGCGCGCCTCGACCGCCACGAACAGCCCGACGCCGACGGCGGCGGCCAGCAGCAGCGCCAGATTGCCGCCCTCGAACCGGCCGCGCCCGACGGTCATCGCCATGGCGTAGGCCGCCAGGGTCAGGCCGAGCAGGATAGTGCCCGGGATATCGAAGCCGGCCGGTCCGGCCGTCGCCTCTTGCTCGCGATCCGGCAGCCGGCGCCAGGCCAGGCCGAAGGTGAGGGCGCCCAGACCCGCCATCGCCAGGAAGATCGCCCGCCAGCCGGGACCGGCGATCAGCAGGCCGCCGAGCGACGGGCCGAGCGCGGTGCCGATCGCCGACATGGTGCCGAGCAGACCCATGGCGCTGCCGGTCCGCTCCGGCGGCACTGAGGCGCCGACGGACGCGACGGTGAGCGCCATCAGCGCCGCCGCCCCCAGACCCTGCAGGGCCCGGGCGGCTATCAGCGTTCCGAGCGTCGGCGCCAGGCCGCACAGCACCGAGGCGACCGTGAACAGCAGGATTCCGCCGAGCAGGACCCGGCGACGCCCGACGACGTCGCCGAGCCGGCCGACCCCGACGATCAGGACCGTGATCGCGAGCAGGTAGGCGAGCACCACCCACTGCACCGCCTGGAAGGGGGCGTCGAACGCCTGGGCCAGGGTCGGCAGCGCGACGTTGGCGATGCTGACGCCGAGCGACGACAGCAGCATCGCCAGCGCCAGGCTGGCGAGCGCCCGGCCGGCGTCTCGGGTCGTGACGGTCGTTGCGGATCCTGTTGCAGTCGGTCTCACCATGCACCTCGTTCCCTTGCGACCCCGGATCGGAGCCACCGGAAACCTGGGCCGTCATACGGCATGGCGGAACGCGCAGCATTTGCACTCGAATAGTGCATCCAACGCCATGAATCGGCCGGAACGTGCTACGCTCGACGCATGGCACGCCCGGACTTCAACCTGCTGGTCACCCTCGACGTGCTGCTGGCCGAAGGCAGCGTGGCGCGGGCGGCGAAGCGCCTGCGGCTCAGCCCGTCGGCGATGAGCCGGGCGCTGGCCCGGCTGCGCGAGACCACCGGCGACCCGCTGCTGGTGCGGGCCGGCCGCGGCCTGGTGCCGACCCCGCGGGCGCTGGAACTGCGCGAGCGGGTCGGCGAGCTGGTCCGCGAGGTCGAGGCGGTGCTGCGCCCGGCCGAGGTCCTCGATCTCCGGACGCTCGCGCGGACCTTCACCCTGCGGGTGCGCGAGGGGTTCGTGGAGAATTTCGGGCCGGCCCTGATCGCCCGGGTCGCCGCCGAGGCGCCGGGGGTGCGGCTGCGGTTCGTGCCGAAGGCCGACAAGGACAGCGGGTCGTTGCGCGACGGCAGCGTCGACCTGGACACCGGCGTGGTCGGCGGCACCAGCGGGCCGGAGGTCCGCGCGCAGGCACTGTTCCGCGACCGCCTCGTCGGCGTCGTGCGGCAGGGGCATGAGCTGAGTGCGGGCGAGATCACGCCGGCCCGCTACGCCGCCGGCCGGCACATCGCGGTGTCGCGGCGCGGGCTGGAGCGCGGTCCGGTCGACGAGGCGCTGCAGCCGCTCGGGCTGACGCGCCAGGTCGCGACAATCGTCGCCGGTTTTGCCGAGGCGCTGGCCCTGGCGCGCGACACCGAGCTGGTCGCCACCGTGCCGGAGCGGCACACCGTCGCCCTGCGCGCCGGGCTGTTCAGCTTCCCGCTACCGGTGCCGGTCCCGGAGATCACCGTCTCGCTGCTGTGGCACCCGCGAATGGACGCCGATCCGGCGCACCGCTGGCTGCGCAGCTGCGTGCGCGAGGTGTGCAGCGGTCAGGCCTCGACCCGGTAGCCGACCTCGAGCGACGCGTCGGTGGCCGTTGAGATGCGAGTAGGCGGTGATACGGGCATGGGCGCTGCGCGCGGCAACCCTTGCGCGTGTCGAACGTGGGGAATACAGTACGCGATCACCACGTTCGGCAAAATCAATCTTCCCCATCTTGCCGCGACCATTTGATATCCATTCGATCATCGACAAGTGCCAGGTGTGATATGCGACCCGAAGATTTGCGGTATGAGAATCTCGTTGATGCGGTTTTGAGTGGATATGTTTTCGATGGGCGAACCGAATCGGCTAGTTTTCTTGCTTGGTTTTTAGAGAATATCCTAAGAATTGATGATGTTGAGGCTGCTGATGCAATTTGTGACGGGCCAGGTGATCGTGGAATCGATGCGATATACGTGGATCACGATTCAAACGAGGTGATTTTTCTCCAGAGTAAGGTGCGTCAAAGAGAAGGACGGGTCGTTGGAGATCAGCCTGTTCGGGATTTCGCTGGGTCTATTGCTCAGTTTAGGACTAAAGCTGCGATTGAGGCAGCTATTGAGGCTGAGCCAAATTCAGAGCTTTCGAGATTGTTGGTGAGAAGTGAGGCGGCGGATCGAATCGCTGAGGAATATACTCCGCGCGGGTATTTTGTAACCAACTCGGTAGTTGATGATTCCGGCCGACGCGCGGCCGAGGCGCTCGGTATTTCTATATATGATCGAAGTGATATAGCGGAAAGATACATTGAGATTGGAGCGCCAGACAGGGTGCTTGGAGTTGCTCAATTTGATGTCTCTGACAACGGATATCTTGAATTTAATGCAGGTGGAGTGGCAAAACTGTATTTGATTACTGCTAAAGCAACGGATCTTCTTGGTCTTGCGGGAATTGCTGATGGTAGTTTATTTGCTCAAAATGTTCGATTAAGTCTTGGTAATACAAAAGTGAATAAAGATATAGCAAAAACATTAGAAAATCGCGCCAAACACATTCTTTTTCCGATGTATCACAATGGTGTGACGATAATATGTAGACGGGCGACGGTTGTTGATGAGGACCGTATCGAGATAGAGGATTATGTAGTGGTCAATGGTGCCCAAAGTCTTTCCGTTTTATTTCGAAACCAGTCACGTATTACGAACGACTTGCGGGTTATTGCTAAAGTTATTGAGATTGCGGAAGATGATGGATTTGCCAGTGATATTACAACTGCAAGCAATAATCAGAACGCAATCAAGCCGCGGGATCGTCGGTCTACTAATAAATTGCAAACTCGATTGCAATCGGAATTCGAAAATATAGACTATGAAGATTATAGGTATCTAATTAAACGAGGAGAAGAACCACGTGGACGACCGATCAGCAATGAAGAGGCAGGTCGAATGCTTCTTGCATTTGATCTTCAAGAACCGTGGTCGTGCCATCAAATTTATAAGGTTTTTGAAGATAAGTACTCGGAGATTTTTGGAAGGCCCATTGTTGATGCGTGGCGCATAATTTTTCTCGATAAAATAATGGAAAGAATTGAGAATGCAATACCAGAGATTCGGAATGAACCGTTGCAGAGATATCGGTTAACGCGATATTTTCTTCTGTATTGCTTGGCGAATTTGTTGAAAGAGGATCAAGAAGCATCCGAATTGGTGTCGGATTGCCGTGGTCTGGTGTTGGATGAGGACAAATTGGATATATTGCTGGCGTCCCTTGAGGGAATAGTAAGAAGGCTATGTGTGGATCTGCGGTTCGAATTTATCGAAGATGATAATGCACCAGATTATAAATCTGCGCTCAAGAGCCCGAGTCAGGTTGCGAACTTGGAAAAAAGGCTGCGGCGTTCATTTATGCATGATGTGGCCCGTGGGCGCGAGGAACTACCCAGCGCTTCGTTCTGATCTCTAGGAATGGTGTGATGCGACCCGGTAGGCGACCTCGAGCGACGAGTCGGTCAGCCAGTCCCACAGATACTTGGCGAAGGACGGCCGGACCAGGATCTCGAACGACGGGACGTCGTCGGTCTGCCGGATGATCGCGTTGGTCAGCGCCAGATGGCTCTGCGCCACCCGGCCGGGGCCGAAGGCACTCGGGTGCAGGTCGACCGCCCAGCCCTTGGCCAGCACCCAGCGGGCCTTCGGGCCGGCGATCCGCACGGCGGCGTAGTTGTCCGACACGTCGGTCGCAGACGCCCGCATTCCGGCCAGCGCCGCGTTCAGGGTGTCGGCAAGGGCCCCATCGCCGGCCGGGGTGACGACCAGCCATTCGTCCGGTCCGAGCCACAGGATCGCCCGCTCGCCGGCGGTGGCCACGGTGCCGGGGGTCGCCGGCGGCTCGACGCCGACCGCCTTGGCGACCGCCGCGGTGAACGCCTTGTCGGCGACGTCGCCGCGCAGGTTGATCTTGCCCTGGAACCGCAGCTCGCCCAGCACGACGCTGGCGTCGGACGGGCCGCCGATCGGGCCGATGCAGCCGTCCAGCGGCGTGCGCGGGGTCGGGGTGGTTGCCTCAGCCATCGCGGCGGCTCCCTTCCGGGTCGAAGAACACCGTGCTGTCGGTCACCGTCACCTCGACGGTGCGGCCCTCCAGCGGCACGTGCAGGGTCTGGCCCTTGCGGGCGTGGCCGCCCTTGATCAGCGCCATGGCGATCGAGCGGCCGACGCTCGGGCTGTAGTAGGACGAGGTGACGTGGCCGAGCATCGCCATCGGCGGCTTCGGCTTCAGAGTCTCGACCACCTGCGCGCCCTCTGGCAGCACCTCGTTCGGGTCCTTCGTGTACAGGCCGACGAGTTGCTTGCGGTCCGGCTTAGACAGGTCCGGGCGGGCCATGCCGCGCTTGCCGATGAAGTCCGGCTTCTGCTTCGAGACGATCCAGTCCATGCCGAGGTCGAGCGGGGTCACCGAGCCGTCGGTGTCCTGGCCGACGATGATGAAGCCCTTCTCGGCGCGCAGCACGTGCATCGCCTCGGTGCCGTACGGGGTGATGCCCAAATCCTCGCCGGCCGCCATGACGGCTTCCCACAGCGCCAGCCCGTAGCGGGTCGGCACGTTGATCTCGTAGCTGAGCTCGCCGGTGAACGAGATCCGGAACACCCGGGCCGGGATGCCGGCGACCGTGCCTTCCTGCATCGCCATGAACGGGAAGGCGTCGTTCGACAGGTCGATGTCGGTGCACATCCGGCCCAGCAGCTCGCGGCTCTTCGGTCCGCAGATCGAGGCGACCGCCCACTGCTCGGTGACCGAGGTCAGCCGCACGTCCATCTCCGGCCACTCGGTCTGCAGGTACTCCTCCAGCCAGTTCAGCACCCGGGCGGCGCCGCCGGTGGTGGTGGTCATGTGGAAATGGTCGTCGGCCAGCCGGGTGGTGACGCCGTCGTCCATCACCATGCCGTCTTCCTTCAGCATCAGGCCGTAGCGGCAGCGCCCGACGCCGAGCTTCATCCAGGCGTTGGTATAGACCCGGTTCAGGAATTCGGCGGAATCCTTGCCGCGCACGTCGATCTTGCCGAGCGTCGAGGCGTCCAGCACGGCCACGCCCTGGCGCGCCGCCGTCACCTCGCGGTCGACCGCCTGGCGGAAGCTCTCGTCGTCCTTCGGGTAGTACCAGGCGCGCATCCAGTCGGCGACGTGCTCGAACTTCGCCCCGTTGGCGCGGTGCCAGGAATCCATCGCGGTGGTACGGACCGGCGCGAACAGGCGGCCGACGTCGCGTCCGCCATAGGCACCGATGGTGGTCGGGGTGTAGGGCGGCCGGAAGGTGGTGGTGCCGACCGCGGGCACGTCGACGCCCAGGGTCTGGCCGACGATCGCGAGCGCGTTGACGTTCGAGGTCTTGCCCTGGTCGGTGCCCATGCCGGTGGTGGTGTAGCGCTTGACGTGCTCGATCGAGCGGTAGCCCTCGCGGGTCGCCAGCATCACGTCGGCGGCGGTCACGTCGTTCTGGAAGTCGACGAAGTGCTTGCCCTTGCGGCCGACCGGGGCGGTCGACGGCAGCATCCAGATCGCCCGGTTGCCGGCGCCCTGGCCCGGCTCCTCGACCGCCGGGGCGGCCGGCTGGCGCACGGTGTGGCCGAGCGCGCGGACCTGCTCGACGGCGGCCCTGATGCCGTCCCGGATCGCCTGGGCGACGCTCTCGGTGCCGGCGCAGCCGCCGACCGAGACCTCGGCCTCGTGGCTGGTGCCCGGCAGGAAGATCGCCCGTTCCTCGTCCCAGCGCAGCTTGCCGCGCGACTGCGAGAACAGGTGCACCGTCGGGTTGAAGCCGCCGGCCATGGCGATGGCGTCGCACTCGACGGTGCGGGTGCCGCCGGTGATGCCGGAGCCGTCGCGGGTCATGACGGCGATCTCGGCCGCCTCGACCCGCCGGCCGCCATGGGCGCCGGCGACGGTGTGGCCGGCAAACACCTCGATCCCGCGGTCCCTGGCCGCCTTGACCAGATCGCTCTCGGGCTCGTTGCGCAGGTCGACGATGCCGGCGACCCGGGCGTGCCGGTCGGCCAGTGCGAGCGCGGTGCGGTAGCCGTCGTCGTTGCCGGTGACGATCAGCGGCCGGTCGCCGGCCAGCACGCCGTAGCGCACGGCATAGCCGCGCACCGCGCTCGACAGCATGACGCCGGGCCGGTCGTTGTCGCGGAACACCAACGGCCGCTCGATGGCGCCGGTCGCCAGGACCACGCGCCTGGCCCGGACCTTCCACAGCCGCTGGCGCGGCACCGTCGGCAGGCCGACGCCGAGGTGGTCGGTCACCCGCTCGGCGACCGTCAGGTAGTTGTGGTCGTAGTAGCCGTTGACGGTCGAGCGTCGCAGCAGCGTGACGTCCGGCATCGATTCGAGCTCGGCCACCACGTCGGCCACCCAGTCGGTCGCCGGGCTGCCGCCGATGCTCACGTCGGCCTCGCCCAGCAGCGAGCCGCCGAACTCCGACTGCTCGTCGGCCAGGATCACGCGGGCGCCGCTGCGCCCGGCCGCCAGCGCCGCCGCCAGCCCGGCCGGGCCGCCGCCGCATACCAGCACGTCGCAATGGGCGTGCATGCGCTCGTAGCGGTCGGGGTCGGGGCCTTCCGGCGCCTTGCCGAGGCCGGCGGCGTTGCGGATGACCTCCTCGTAGGTCTTCCAGAGCGCCGGCGGCCACATGAAGGTCTTGTAGTAGAAGCCGGCCGGGAACAGCCGGTGGAACAGCGAGTTGACGGCGCCGACGTCGAACCGCAGGCACGGCCAGCGGTTCTGGCTCTGGGCGTCGAGGCCGTCGAACAGCTCGATCTGGGTGGCCCGCAGGTTCGGCTCGGTGCGGTTGCCGCGGCCGAGCTGGATCAGCGCGTTCGGCTCCTCGGCGCCGAGGCCGAGGATGCCGCGCGGCCGGTGGTACTTGAAGCTGCGGCCGACCAGGTGGACGCCGTTGGCCAGCAGAGCCGAGGCCAGCGTGTCGCCGGCATAGCCGTGCAGGGTGCGGCCGTCGAAGCGGAACGCCAGCGGCCGGCCGCGGTCGATCCGGCCGCCGGTGGCGAGGCGGTTGGGTTGCCGGCTCATCGCGGGGCCTCCGTGAGGGTGGGTTGCGCCGCGTGCTGGGTCCCGGCTCTCCGCGGCTGCGCCGCTGCGGCCGGGATGAGGGCATTGTGTGAGCTGCCCCCCGTCCTCATCCCGGACCGGCGCGTCGAAGACGCGGCGGAGCCGGGACCCACGGCGCGACGGGCGCCGCTCACGACCGGCCCTCCCGCGGGTCGATCGCCGGGTCCGGCCATTCGCCGACCTTGTAGGTCTGCAGGATCTCGTGGGTGTTGGTGTCGCGTACGACCTGGAACCAGCGGCGGCAGCCGGCGGCGTGCATCCAGCGCTCGGCGAACGGCCCTTTGGGGTTGTCGCGGTAGTACAGGTACTCGGCCCATTCCTGGTCGGTGCAGGCCGACGGGTCGGCGGGGCGGGCGACGTGGGCCTGGTTGCCGTAGGCGAACTCGGCGTCGTCGCGCGGGCCGCAGTACGGGCAGGTGATGAGCAGCATGTTCCGGTTCCTCAGTGCGCCACGCCGGCGGCGCCGTGCTCGTCGATCAGGTAGCCGCCGCTGAACCGTTCCAGGCTGAACGGGGCGGCGATGGCGTTCGGCTTGCCCTTGGCCATCAGGTCGGCGAACACGTGGCCGGAGCCGGGCGTCGCCTTGAACCCGCCGGTGCCCCAGCCGCAGTTGAAGAACAGCCCGTCGACCGGGGTCGTCGAGACGATCGGCGAGGCGTCCGGGCAGGTGTCGACGATGCCGCCCCAGGTCCGCAGCACCCGCAGCCGCGAGACGATCGGGTACAGCTCGCAGGCGGCGGCCAGCTGGTGCTCGATGATGTTGAGCGAGCCGCGCTGGGAGTAGGAGTTGTAGCTGTCGGTGCCGGCGCCCAGCACCAGCTCGCCCTTGTCGGACTGGCTGACGTACATGTGCACGGCGTTCGACATCACCACGGTGTCGATCACCGGCTTGATCGGCTCCGACACCAGGGCCTGCAGCGGGCGCGCCTGGATCGGCAGCTTGAACCCGGCCATGGCGGCCAGCACCGCGGAATGGCCGGCGGCGACGCAGCCGATCCGCTTGGAGCGGATGGTGCCGCGCGAAGTCTCGACGCCCTCGATATGGCCCTGGCCGTCCTTCAGGAAGCCGGTGACCTCGCAGCCCTGGATGATGTCGACGCCCAGGTCGTCTGCGGCCCGGGCATAGCCCCAGGCGACCGCGTCGTGGCGGGCGGTGCCGCCGCGGCGCTGCACGAAGCCGCCCATCACCGGGTAGCGGATCGACTGGTCGGTGTTGATGATCGGCACCAGCTTCTTCACGCCGGCGGTGTCCAGCACCTCGGTGTCGATGCCGTTCAGGCGGATCGCCTCGACACGGCGGCGCATCTCCTTCAGCTCGTGCTCGGAATGCGCCAGCGTGATCACGCTGCGCTGGCTGAACATCAGGTTGAAGTTCAGCTCCTGGGTCAGGCCCTCCCAGAGCTTCAGCGCGTGCTCGTAGATCGCCGCCGACTCGTCCCACAGGTAGTTGGAGCGGATGATCGTGGTGTTGCGGCCGGTGTTGCCGCCGCCGATCCAGCCCTTCTCCAGCACCGCGACGTTGCGGATGCCGTGCACCGAGGCGAGATAGTAGGCGGTCGCCAGGCCGTGGCCGCCGCCGCCCACGACGATGGCGTCGTAGGACGGCTTCGGCTCCGGGCTGCGCCAGGCCGCCTGCCAGTTCTCGTGATAGCTGAGCGCGTTGCGCGCCAGCGCGAAGATCGAATAGCGCGGCTTGCCCGTCGGGCCGCGCCGGCGTCCTGCCTCGGCCATGCGGCCTACTCCCCCGGAAACGACTGGGTACGATGTACCGCACCCTAGCGGTCGCGGGCGCCGCCGTTTTGCCGGGGGCGACGGATGGGCGTCGGTTTCAGGGGGGAGGGCGCTCTGGAAGCCCGTGCGGCTCGCCTGTCCGGGCGTCGCCGTGTATCACCCTTGACGCATGAGGGTGTTGGTTCTCGGGGCGTACGGGCTGATCGGCAGTGCGGTGGCTGACCGTCTCGTCCGCGACGGTCACGAGGTCGTCGGGCTCGGCCGCGACCCGTCGGCGCTCGCCCGCGGGCGGGCGGATGTCCGGTGGGTTCGGGCCGACCTGTCAAAGCTGACGGCAGAGAAAGACTGGACACCGTTGCTGGAGGGCGTCGACTGCGTGGTCAACGCGGCGGGCGCGTTGCAGGACGGCGCGCGCGACCGGGTCGCGGCAGTCCAGCGCGACGCGATGGTCGCCCTCTACCGGGCCTGCGAGGGAAGTGGCGTCCGGCGTGTGGTGCAGGTCTCGGCGGTCGGCGCGGAACCTACGGCGGCGACCGACTTCCTGCGGACCAAGGCCGAGGCCGACGCGTCGCTGATGGCGTCGGCGCTGGAGTGGGTGGTGCTGCGCCCGGGCCTGGTGCTGGCGCCGCAGGCCTATGGCGGCACCGCCCTGCTGCGGGCGCTGGCGTCGATGCCGGGGGCGATGCCGATGGTGTTCGGTTCGCGTCCGGTGCAGACGGTCTCGATCGACGATGTCGCAATGGCGGTGGCGGGAGCGGTCTCGGGAGCTGTTCCAGGCGGAACCCTGGTCGATCTGGTGGAGGACGAGCGCCATCGGCTGTCGGATGCCGTGCGGCGCCTGCGGGCGTGGCTCGGATACCCGCCGGCACCGGTTCTGGCCCTGCCGGACGCCGTTGCCGGCCCGGCCGCTCTGATCGCCGACCTGCTTGGCCGGCTGGGCTGGCGGTCTCCACTGCGCAGCAACGCCATGGCCTCGATCCGGGCGGGCGTGACCGGCGATCCGTCCGGCTGGCGTGACCTGACCGGCCGGCGCCTGTCTTCATTGGACGAGACCCTGGCGGCGATGCCGGCGACCGTACAGGAGCGCTGGTTCGCCCGGCTGTGGCTGCTGCGTCCGCTTGCGCTCGCGACGCTGGCCGGGTTCTGGATCGCCAGCGGTGTCGTCGGGCTGGTCCGGCTCGACGCCGCTGCCGGCGTGCTGACCGGCGCGGGGATGTCCGAAACCGCCGCTCGGTCGGTCGTCGTCGCCGGGTCGTTGGCGGACGTCGTGCTGGGCGGCGCGGTGATGGTGCGGCGTTGGTGCCGGGCCGGGCTGCTGGGCATGCTGGGGCTGTCGGCGGGCTATCTCGCCGCGGCGGCGGTGCTCGCTCCCGCTGTCTGGGCCGATCCCCTGGGGCCGATGATCAAGGTGTTTCCGGGGATGGTGCTGACCCTGTTCGCCCTGGCGGTGCTGGAGGACCGATGAGCCTGTGGATCGACGCCCTGCGCTGGATCCATGTGATCGGTGCGACCGTGCTGCTCGGGACCGGTGCCGGCATCGCGTTCTTCATGGTGATGGCGATGCGCGACGCCCGGCCGCTGGTCGTGGCGCATGTCGCGGCGACGGTGGTGGTCGCCGACTTCGTGTTCACCGCCGCCGCCGTCGTCGTGCAGCCGGTCACCGGTCTCTTGCTGGCCCGCGCGGTCGGCTGGCCGCTGGACGAGGGCTGGCTGCTGGCGTCCCTCGGGCTGTACGTGTTCGTCGGGGCCTGCTGGCTGCCGGTGGTCGGCATCCAGATCCGGGTCCGCGACATGGCCCGGCAGGCGGTACTTGGCGGCCGGCCGCGGCTACCGCTGCGGGTGATGGAGCTTTACCGGGTCTGGTTCGCCCTCGGGTTTCCGGCGTTCGCCGGTGTCCTGGGGATCCTCTGGCTGATGCTGACGACGCCGGATTTCTGATCGGCGCCGGTGCCGTCCCTGACAACCCTGGCCGGCTGGTCTAGTGTCGGAGACCCCAGAGGACCTCGGAAGGTTGGCGTGGAAGGCACACCCGAAGTCCCGGAAACGGTCGATCCGCTCGTGACGGCGCTGCTGGAGCGGCCGGCCGATCCGGCCCAGCTGCTCCAACTTGCGCAGCGCCACCTCGATCACCGGGCATGGGATGCCGCGGAAGCCGTGCTGTGGCGCGCGTTCGCAGTCGTTCCGCAGCACCTCCTCGTGCTTTCGCATCTGTCGGCCACCTATACCGGCCGTGGTGACGGTGAGACTGCGGTCGCGCTGGCCCGGTCGGCACTGGCCGTCGCGCGGCCGGACGTGGACGGGCAGGTCGGTTCGCCGACGGTGCTGATTCTGCACGTGGCCGGCGAGCAGCCGTTCCGGCCGGGCGCCGGCGGGGTCGCGACTATTCCGTCCAGCACCAACCTGTATGCTTTCGTCGATCGCTCAAAGTTTCGCGTCGTCCGGGCCTATGCGGAGACGCTGTACGCGCATCCGGCAGCCTGGGAAAGCGTCGGCCGCGTCGACGTGGTACTGAGCCTGGCTGTGGACGCCGCGATCCATGGCTGGCAACTGCCAATGGTGCAGTCGCTGATCGACCGGCTGGGCGTGCCCGTGGTCAATCCGCCGGACCGGATGAGCGGGCTCGACCGGGTCAGCAACTACCAGCGCCTCAGTGACATCGAAGGGCTCGAATACCCGCGGGTCGCGCTGCTGCCGAAGGCCGCGCTCACGGCGGCCAGGCTCGAGGCGGAGGGGTTCGTCTGGCCGGTGATCCTGCGCAACTCGATGGACCATTTCGGGGGCGACGCCGTCCTGGCGGCGAACGAGGCGGACGTCGCGGCCTTCCGCGACCGACTGCCTACCCCGGAGGCCTTCGCCATCCAGTACGTCGACAACCGGATCGAGCGGCCCGGGTCGGACCCGGTGTGGCGCCGATTTCGGGTCGCATTCTTCGACGGCCGGCCGGTGCCGGTGAACCTGCATTTCGACACCGGCTGGAACGTGCACGGCCGTCGCCGCGACCGTCTGATGCCTCCGGGCTCGCCGGCGTTCGAGCAGGAGCGCGCCTTCATCGAGGACTGGCGACGTTTCGTCGGCCCGGTGGCTGAGGCGGCGTTGCTGGAGATCTCCCGGCGGACGCCGGCCGACTATCTGGGAATAGACTTCACCGTGATGTCGGATGGTCGGGCGCTGATCTTCGAGGTCAACCCGGCGATGGCATTGCTGACCGAACACGCCGGGACCGCGCCGCATATAGGGACGTCGATCGCCCGCTACCGGGACGAGCTGACAAGGTTGCTGCTCCGCCGCATCGAAAACGGGGAGGGCACGCGGGGTTGAGGGATCCGGCGACGCTGCATGCGGTCCAGGCGCGCGCGGCACCCTCAAGGCTCGGGCCGGCGGCAGGTGCCGCCGGCCCTCCGATGAACTCTACTCGGGAAGCTAGCGGTCGTCCCAACTGTCGCTGCCCGAGGTGCCCGCGACCTCGTGGGTCCAGTTGATCTTCTTGTAGGAGAACGATACGTCCTCCATGTGCGACATCGAGGCGTTCGCCGGATCCAGGGCGTTGGGCATGTGCGCCCGGATGTTGGTTATCAGCGCGTCCTCGACCTCGGTGGTGAAGTAGTGCTCCTGTTCTCCGGTCGGGGCGGTGCGGTACCACTTGATCGTCGCCTTTTTGATCTGCTCGCCGGTGGCCAGGGCCTGGTACAGCATCGGCGACGACTTGTCGTAGACCTTGGTGATGGTCAACCCCTGGTGCACTCGCTGGCCGGTCGGCTGGCCGGACTGCGGATCCTTCGGGACCGTGATGTTGTGCTCGAACGCCTGGACCTGGATGGTGTTCTCCTGACTCGCCTTCGACATGGTGCCGATGGAATCGGCACCGGTCGCGCCGCTGGACATGTCGCCCTGGTTGGCTCCGGACAAGGTCATGTAGGCTGGTGTCGGCATCCTTCCCCTCCCTGGTGATGCGGTCCGTACTTATCGTGTTGCGGCGGTATTCAGAACGTGATGCGAAGTTACAGTCTGCGCCTGGACCGCGCGAGTACGGACCGAGATTTCCCAATTGGCCGCCAATGAAAAATGTTGTCCTCTTCCAGTGAGCGCATCAAACCAATTCGCGCCTTTGCAGCGAATTCCGGCCTGCCTTGATGAGCCGCTCGGCCGTGCCACGGTTGCCCTACGAGAATATCGCCGTGACCCACGAGACGGCGGGCTGGTCCGGTGCCGACCGCCGGAGCAGATGATGTGCCGGACGGATCAGCTGGTCGCCTGACGCGGCACTGTCCAGGGGCACGGGAAGCGGTCCGGCGGGATCCGGGTGACGTGTGCCGGGTCGAAGCCGTCGCGGCGCAGCAGGTCGTCCAGCCCCGGCGGGGCCGGCTCGATCTCGGCGTCCGCGACCGACAGCTTGTACGGATTGGCCGGGTCGCTGCCGGGGGCGACGGCGATGGTGATCACGAAATGCCCGAAATACCCGACCTCGCCGGCCTGCAGCGCGATCGGCTCGACGCCGGGGGCCGGGGCCCCGCCGTACAGCAGGCAGCCGCGCTGGCCGTTGCGCGGCTTGGTCCGCTCGAAACCGGCGGTCGAGCCGAAGCTGTGGACCAGGTACCAGCCCGGATCGACCTCGCGGCGGTCGAGCAGCACCTTGTCGTAGTCGTCCATCCACACCGTCTGGCGGTAGGCGTTCGGCGCGTAGACCGTGGAGCGGGTCATCTGGCCGTTGGCGTCCGGCATGGCGATGGCGCTGCGGATCGGGGTGATCGCCTCGCCGGTCGACGGCTGGTACTCGGTGATGGTGGCGAGCGCCAGCGCGAGCCGGCTGCCGACCTTGTCCGGGCTGATGCCGCCGACTGCCGAGGTGTCGACCCTCACCTCCATGGTCGAGGCGAGAGTCGCCTTGCCGTCGTTCGCCGGACGCGGCGCGGGGGCGGTCGCGACCGGGGGCTGGCCGGTGGTCACGCAGCCCGCCAGCAGCAGGCCCGTCAGGATCACAATCGGCAATCGGGTCATGGCTCGGCTCGATGAAGGTCGCGGACTGTCCGGCCGGCCTCGCGGGCCGGACAGTCGGCAATATACCTCAAGCCGGCAGCCGATGCGCTGCCTACGATTGTCGCGGCGCCGGTCAGCGGCGGGGTCAGTGGCAGGGGAAGTTCTCGGGCGGGAACCGGCGGACCCGGGCCGGATCGAGGCCCTGTTCCCTGAGCAGGGCGTCGAGGTTGGCCGGCGCCGGCTCGATCCGGGAGTCCACGAGCGCCAGGTCGAACGGCATGGTGGCGTACTTGGCCGGCCGCATGGCGACGGTGAACACCGCGTGCCCGAAATACCCGATCTCGCCGACCTTCAGCTCGACCGGGCGCACGCCGGGCCGCGGCGCGAAGCCGGACCCCATGCACGTGCGCGTCCTCTCGCCGGGACGGTCGATGTCGAACCCGGCGGTCGACGTATAGCTTTCGACCACGTACCAGCCGGAATCCACCGCCTTCCAGTCGAGCTCGACCGGGTTCCGGCTCTCGACCCGCATCTCCTGGTGATGGGCGTTCTTGGCGTAGGTGACGATCACCTGCATTCCGGTCAGCGGGTTCCAGCCATAGCTGACGTTCTGGACCGCCCGCGTGATCTGATTGGAGTCCGGGTCGTACTCGCTCACATAGATCGTGTTGGTGGCGGCCTTCCGGCTGATCTCGCCGAGATACTGCCGGACCAGTGGCGAGTCCTCGATCCTGACCTCCATCGTGGTCGCCACGACCGCCTGGTTCGAATAGTCGATCGGGTCGCGCATCGCCCGGTTCAACTGCGTCATCGGGCTCAGGCACCCGGTCAGCAGCAGGCAGGCCAGGACGGTGGAGATCAGCCGCATCGTCGGTCCACTCCGATTGGTTGCGTCGGTCAGGGACGCTTACCGGAGTTCGGCGGCCGGCGCCATCTTTCCGGTCCCGGCAGGCCGAGGCCGGAAGCCCGGTCTCAGTCGCAGCGCGCCGTCATGCCGCCGTCGACCACGATCTCGGTGCCGGTGACGAAGCGGGCCTCGTCGGAGGCGAGGAACACCGCGGCGTTGGCGGTGTCGCGACCGTCGCCCATGAAGCCGAGCGGGATCCGCGCCACCCGGTCGCGCAGCAGCGCCTCGACGTCGCCGCCGGCGCGCTGGCCGGCCAGCCGGGACTCGACCATCGGGGTGTGGAGCTGGCCGGGCACCACGGTGTTCACCCGGATGCCTTTCGGTGCGTACTCCACCGCCACCACCCGGGAGAGCTGGATCACCCCGGCCTTGGTGGCGGCGTAGGCGACCTGGGCGGCGCCGGTCCAGCGCAGCCCCGAGGTCGAGGCCAGGTTCACGATCGCGCCGCCGCCGTGCTCGACCATCACCGGCAGCACGTGCTTGCAGGTCAGGAACACGCTCTTCAGGTTGAAGTCGACCTGGGCGTCCCATACCTCCTCGGCCATCTCGACCGGCCCACCCCTGGCCGAGCCGCCGACGTTGTTCACCAGCACGTCGACCCGGCCCCAGCGTTCGCGGGCCGCGGCGACCATGCCGGCGACCGCCGCGCTGTCGGTCACGTCGCAGAGATGCGCCTGGACGTCGCCGCCGACCTCGCGGGCCCGCTCCAGGGTCTCCTCCAGGGCCTCCGGCGAGCGGTCGACCGCCAGCACCGACGCGCCTTCCTCCAGGAACCGGATTGTGGTGGCGCGGCCGTTGCCCCAGCCCGGGCCGACGCAGCCGGCGCCGGTGACGATCGCGATCTTGCCCTCGAGGCGCTTGCCCATGGTTCGTGTCCGTGTGGGGTCAGGATGTCGGGAAACGGTAGAGCCGGGTCGGGTTGTCGACCAGCAGGGCCTGCAGCGCCGCCGAATTCGGGGCGATCTCGGCCAGCAGGTCGACCAGCGCGCCGTCGTCCGGCACCGGGCCGCTGAAATTCGGATGCGGCCAGTCGGTGCCCCACAGCACCCGATCGCCGGCGTCATCGACCAGAGTCCGGGCGAACGGCACGGCGTCGGCGTAGGGCGGGCCGGTGCGGGTGGCGCGTTCGCTGCCGCTGACCTTGACCCAGAAACCCGGATCCTCCAGCAGCCGGCGCAAGGCGACGAAGGCCGGCTGCTCGAGGCCGAGCGCGGCATCGACGCGCGCCATGTGGTCGATCACCACCGGCACCGCCGAGCGCTTCATGGCCGGGATCATCTCCGCCAGCAGGCCGCTCTCCATGTGCAGCTGCAGGTGCCAGCCGAGCGGCTCCAGCCGCGCCGACAGGGCGATAACCTCGTCGATCGACGCGCCCTTGCCGAGGTGCCGCATGAAGTTGAAGCGCACGCCGCGGAAGCCCCGGGCGTCGAGCCGCCTCAGCTCGGCGTCGGGCACGTCGACCGGCAGCAGGGCGACCCCGAGATAGCGGCTGGGCCGGGCGGCGACGGCGTCGGCGACGACCGCATTGTCGAAGCCGTGGCAGCCGGCCTGGACGATCACCGAGCGCTCGATGCCCATGGCGTCGTGCAGGGCGAACAGCCGCTCCTTCGGGGCTTCGGCCGGTGGCGTGTAGGTCCGGTTCTCGGCGTACGGGAAAGCCGCGGCCGGGCCGAACACGTGGCAATGGGTGTCGCAGGCGCCGGCCGGCAGCCGGAGGGTCGGCGCGCTGGGCGAGGGATGGAAGGTCGCTGTGGCGTCGGTCATCCGGATCACCCGAGCTGCGGCGGGGTGTCGGCGGGCAGGTCCACCTCGAAGGCGTTCAGGGTCATGGAGACCAGGCTGTAGTAGCCGAGCACTCCGATCAGATCGACCAGGCCGCCCAGCCCCAGCACGGCGACCGCGCGGTCGTAGAGCGGCTGCGACAACCGGCGCTCCGCGTTCATCGCCCGGGCGACGTCGTAGACCACCCGCTCGTCCTCGCCCGCGAAGCTCGGCTCCGCGCCGGTCCGGATCGCCTCGATCGCCGCCTCCGACAGCCCGCCCTCGGCGGCCAGCGGGGCGTGCGCGTACCACTCGAACTCCGCGCCCCAGACCTTGGCGGTGACCAGGATCGCCAGTTCCGAGAGCCGCGGCGGCAGCGAGCTGTCGTACCGGCAGTAGCGGCCCAGCGCCTGGGCGCGGTCGGCGAGGTCGGGGCGCTGCAGCCAGATCGCCAGCGGGCCGCGGACCCGGCCGCGCGGGCCGGCGACGATGGTCTCGTAGACCCGCCGCTGCTCGGCGGTCAGGGCCTCGGGGTCGATCTCGGGAACCCGGCTCATGTCGTCAACTCCGTGTGGGCGTCGGTTCGCTCGGAAAGGATCGGCCGAAGGCCGGCTCGTGTGCCGCGAACGCGTCGAGCCAGTCGGCGAGGGCGGGGAAGTCGGGCCGCCAGGATACCGGCTGGCGCCAGTCGAGATAGGCGAGCGCGCAGGCGAGGCCGATCGACACCAGCTCGGTCCGCAGCGGGTCGGGAGGCGCCTCGGCGAACGCCGCGAGGCCGCGCAGCACCTTGCCGCGCTGGTGGTCGAGCCAACGCTCCGACCACGGGCCGTCCGGCCGGAACCGTTTCTCGTAGACCATCAGCAGGCCGGCGTCGGTGATGCCGTCGGCCAGCGTCGCCCGGGTCAGCGCCCGGTAGCGGGCCTCGCCGCGGGCCGGCAGCAGGCGCTCGGTGCCGGCCTGCTCCTGCAGGAACTCGACGATCACCCGGCTGTCGTACAGGGCGGTGCCGTCGGCCAGCAGCAGGCAGGGCATCTTGCCGAGCGGGTTCTGCCGCCGGAGGCTGTCGCCGGCGTCCAGCGTGTCGGCCGGGACCATCCGGATCCGGTCGGCGAGCCCGAGCACGTCGATCGCGATCCGCACCTTGCGGCCGTATGGCGAGGTTACGGTGGAGCGCAGCACGAAGCTCTCGGGCGGCGCCCCCGCTGACGGAGTATCGTTCATCGCATGGTGTCCGGCAGGAACAGCGCAAGCTGCGGGAGGCAGAGAGTAGCATCAGCGTGACGGGTTCAGGGACGATAGCGCAGGAAGAGGGTCCGCTGCGACCAACTGAGGCCCTCCTTCGACGATCCCGCCGTTGCCCCCGGCGTCGGTTTCCTCTAGGACAATGCGCCCGTCAAAACGCCCCGACGAAGAGGCCTGCGAGCCCGTGTCCGATCCGATGACCGATCTCGGCCGCCGCGCCCTGCTGCCCGCAGGGCTGCGCGACGTGCTGCCGCCCCACGCCGAGAACGAAGCGCGACTGATCGAGGTGATGGTGGCGCGCACCACCACCCACGGGTACGAGCGCGTCAAGCCGCCGCTGATCGAGTTCGAGACCAGCCTGCTGGAGGGTCCGGGTGCCGCGCTGTCGTCGCGGGTGTTCCGGCTGATGGACCCGATGTCGCAGCGCATGATGGGCGTGCGCGCCGACATGACGGCGCAGGTCGCGCGCATCGCCTCGACCCGCCTGAAGAACGTGCCCCGGCCGCTGCGGCTCTGCTACGCCGGCGAGGTGCTGCACACCACCGCCGAGCAGGTCAGCCCCGAGCGCGAGATGGTGCAGGTCGGCGCCGAGCTGATCGGCAGCCACACCGCCGAGGCCGACGCCGAGATCATCCTGGTCGGCGTCGAGGCACTGCGTGCCGCCGGCGTCGAGCGGCTGTCGCTGGACCTGATGGTGCCGCCGCTGGTGCCGGTGGTCCTGGCCGGCCTCGACCTGCCGTCCGCCGACGCGGCCCGGCTGCGCGCCGCGATCGACCGCAAGGATACCGCCGCGGTCGAGGAACTGGGCGGCCCGGTGGCGCCGGTGCTGACCCGCCTGCTGGCGGCGACCGGGCCGAAGGACACGGCGCTGGCGGCGCTGGCCGGCATCGATCTGCCCGAGGAGGCGCGCGCCGCCCTCGAGCGCCTGACTCAGGTGGCCGACCTGGTGGCCGCCGCCGCGCCGGGCCTGGCGATCACCCTGGACCCGGTGGAGAACCGCGGCTTCGAGTATCACACCGGCATCGCCTTCAGCCTGTTCGTCCGCGGTGTGCGCGCCGAGGTCGGGCGGGGCGGCCGCTACCGGCCGAACGGCGACCCGAACGAGACCGCGACCGGCTTCACGCTCTACATGGAGAAGGTGCTGCAGGCCCTGCCGGCGCCGAAGCGTCGAGAGGCGGTGTTCGTGCCGCACGGCGCCCCGCGCGAGGCGGCGGCGGCGCTGCGCGCCGACGGCCGGGTGACGGTGCACGGGCTGGAGCCGGTGGCGGATGTGGTTGCCGAGGCGCGGCGCCAGCGTTGCGCTGCGGTCTGGAAGGACGGAATGGTCATCGCCCTCGGAGAGGCCGGGGCGTCGGAGGACAAGGCATGAGCAACGTCGCCGTGATCGGCGCCCAGTGGGGCGACGAGGGCAAGGGCAAGATCGTCGACTGGCTGTCGGAGCGCGCCGACGTGGTGGTGCGCTTCCAGGGCGGGCACAACGCCGGCCATACCCTGGTGATCGGCAACGAGACCTACAAGCTCAGCCTGCTGCCGTCGGGCGTGGTGCGACCGGGCAAGCTGTCGGTCATCGGCAGCGGCGTGGTGGTCGATCCCTGGGCGTTTCTCGACGAGCTCGACCGGGTGCGCAGCCAGGGCCTGGACCTGAAGCCGGGCTCGCTGCTGATCGCCGAGACCGCGGCGCTGATCCTGCCGGTGCACCGCCGGCTCGACCAGGCGCGCGAGGCGGCTCGCGGCGACGGCAAGATCGGCACCACCGGGCGCGGCATCGGCCCGGCCTACGAGGACAAGGTCGGGCGCCGTGCGGTGCGGGTCGCCGACCTGGGCGAGCCGGAGACGCTGAAGGCCAAGGTCGAGTACCTGGCTCAGCACCACAACGCCTATCTGCGCGGCCTCGGCGAGGCCGAGATCGACCCGGCCGAGCTGCTGGCCTCGCTGACCGAGATCGCGCCCCGGATCCTGCCGTTCGCCGGCCGGGTGTGGGAGCGGCTCGAGCAGGCGCGGGTCGCCGACAAGCGCATCCTGTTCGAGGGCGCCCAGGCGGTCATGCTGGACGTCGACTACGGCACCTACCCGTACGTGACCTCCTCGAACACCGTGGCCGGCCAGGCCGCCACCGGGTCCGGCATGGGGCCGACCAACATCGGCTACGTGCTGGGCATTACCAAGGCCTACACCACGCGGGTCGGCGCCGGGCCGTTCCCGACCGAGCTGACCGACGAGGTCGGCGAGAAGCTGGGCGAGCGCGGCCACGAGTTCGGCACCGTGACCGGCCGCAAGCGGCGCTGCGGCTGGTTCGACGCCGTGATGGTCCGCCAGGCGATCAAGACCGGCGGCGTGAACGGCATCGCGCTCACCAAGCTCGACGTCCTCGACGGATTCGACGAGCTGAAGGTGTGCGTCGGCTACCGGCTGGACGGCCAGGAGCTGGACCATCTGCCGGCCGGACAGGCGGCGCAGGCGCGGGTCGAGCCGATCTACGAGACCATGGAGGGCTGGCAGGAGAGCACCCGGGGGGCGCGATCCTGGGCCCAGCTTCCGGCCAGCGCGGTCAAGTACATCCGACGGATCGAGGAGTTGATCGAGGCGCCGGTGGCGCTGCTGTCGACCAGCCCGGAGCGCGACGACACCATCCTGGTCCGCGATCCGTTCGCTTCGGGGCTCTGACGGGCGAGGCGCCGCCCCTCCCGGGGCAATGTAAGTGCTTGCGCCGTCGACCTTCGTGCTAGACTTGCCGGGTCGGTTCTCGGGAGCGAGCCATGGCCGAACGTGTCGTCATCAAGGAACGGGTGGAGGTCGATCCCGACCAGCCACTGCCTGATTTCGACCTGCCTTACGCCAAGGCCTATCGCGCGGTCGCGCGGCGCGAGGACCACGGTGACCTGGTCGCCTATGTGTGCGACGCGCGCGTTCCGTTCCGTCACGAGGACATCGAGCCGATCCGCGGGCTGACCACCAGCGCGATGATGAAGTTCGTGGAGTGGGGCGTCGCGGCCTGGGCGCCGGCGCGCCGCCGCCTGCCGATTCTGGTCTACGAGCGTCCGCCCGGCGGCCGGGTCGCCAAGTCGATCGCCGACGTGATCGAGCCGATATCGGACGAGCGCATCGTCCGCGGGTTCATCACCCCGGCGATCGGGATCCTGCGCGACCTGTCGACCCGCGGTATCCCGCACCGGGCGGTCCGGCCCGACAACCTGTACTACGGCGACACCGCCCACAAGCAGGTGATGCTCGGCGAGTGCCTGACCTCGCCGCCGGGGCTGAACAACCCGTCGTTCTGCGAGACCCTCGAGCAGGCGATGGCGGAGCCGTCGGCGCGCGGCCGCGGCGGGATCGCCGACGATCTCTATTCGCTCGGCGTGTGCATCGTGTACCTGCTGATCGGGCGCAACCCGGTCCACGAGATGGGCAGCGCCGAGATCATCGAGCGGAAGATCGCCCAGGGCTCGTACGCGACGCTGACCGCGGGCGCGCGGATCCAGATGAACATGATGGAGCTGCTGCGCGGGCTGCTTTCAGACGACGCGCGCGAGCGCTGGTCGGTCCGCGAGGTCGAGCTGTGGATCGGCGGGCGCCGGCTGACGCCGAAGCAGGCGAAGCTGCCGGCCAAGGCCGCACGTCCCCTGCTCATCGGCGGGCGGGAGCACGAGAACGTCCGGTCCGTCGCCGAGGCGCTGGGGCGCAACTGGCTGGTCTCCGGCGAGATCGTGCGCGGCCAGGATTTCGACAACTGGCTGCGGCGCAGCCTGAACGACGAGAAGGTCATCGAGAACGTCAACAAGGTGCTGGGCAACCACGCCTCGGTCCAGAACGCCGCCGAGGCGGAGACCCCGCGGCTGATCACCCGGGCCTGCATGGCCCTGGATCCGGGGGCGCCGATCCGGCACAAGGGGTTCGCGGCCCATGTCGACGGGGTGGGGGCGGCCCTTGCCCTCGACTTCGACCGCGACGAGGTCCGCCAGAAGGTTGCCGACTTCATCAACGGGCGGTTCGTCGGCCTGTGGATGTCGCTGCAGGCCCGCACCCGGTCCGACCTCAACGAGCTGTATGCGCTGTTCGACAAGCTGCCGCTGATCCTGAACCAGACCGGCCCCGGATTCGGGATCGAGCGCGTGCTGTATCAGCTCAACGACCAGATCCACTGCCGGAGCCCGCTGATCGAGCACCTGTATGTGACCCGGATCGAGGAGCTGGTGCCGGCGCTGGAGCGCGTCGCCGGCTCCAAGGAACGCAGCGGCCGCCCGATGGACCGTCACATCGCGGCGTTCGCGGTCGCCCGGTCGCCGGACGTCGACGAGCGCTTCGTGCGGCCGCTCGGTGGTTCCGACAGCTCCGGCACCGACCATGTCCTGGCGGCCCTGACGCTGCTGGCGCGGGTGCAGGCGATGACCAAGAGCGGTCCGGCGCCGAACCTGGCGGCCTGGTTCGTCGACCTGATGAAGTCGGCGGTGAACGGCTTCCACAATCTCAAGCAGCGCAAGGCGATGGAGCAGAGCATCTCGCGCGCCGCCGACACCGGGCTGCTGATGGAGCTGCAGAACATCTACGGCGACACCAAGGCCGCCCAGCGCGACCAGCAGGGCTATACCCGGGCCCAGCAGGAGCATCAGCACTGCGGGGCGCAGATCCAGCAGCTGAGCATCGAGCTGCAGAACCGGGATCACATGGCGACCGAGCTCGGCGAGCAGGTGGCGGCGGTCACCTCGGGGGTGGTCGCCAGCATCGGGTCGACCGCGATCATCATCATGTTCATGCTATAGAGATGGTCGTCGCCCAGCTTCCTTCGCATCGACCGGTTCCACGTTCGTCGACATGACCGCCAACTCGGCCAGCAGCGCGGCCACCCGCGCCATCTTCTTCCTGATCCTCGGGGTGATCGGGCTGTTCACCCTGCCGACCATCCTGGTGATGGGAATCGGCATGCTGCCGACCCTCGGCGCGCTGATCACCGATCGCCGCAAGGAGAAGTACGCGACCCTGTGCGTCGGCGCGATGAACTTCACCGGCGTCCTGCCGTTCATGATCCAGCTCTGGACCGAGGACCATTCCTACGAGCACGCGTTCCAGGTCATCGCCCAGCCAGTCACCTGGCTGGCGATGTACGGTGCCGCCGCCCTCGGCTGGGCGATCTACTTCGTGGCGCCGGGCATCGTCGGGATGTTCATCGGCATGCGCACGGAGCAGCGCATCCAGCGGCTGCGTCGGCGGCAGCGCGACCTGGTCGAGGAATGGGGTCCCGGCGTCGCCGGCGGCCGTCGCGACGGCGAGGGCGAGGAGAAATCCGACGCCCGACGCTAGAGCAGGTCACGATCAGATGGAATCATCTGACCGTGTGAATCTGCTCTATCTTCAACCGATTAGAGACTGATTCACCGATCGCATCGTTGCGATGCGATCGGATCAGGCTCTAGCCGGCCCCCATCGTCACCTGCGCGCGCGAGCGCCCTGTTCTACTTGGGCCGGTGGATGGCGCAGAGCTTGTTGCCGTCAGGGTCGCGAACGTACGCCAGATACAGTGCGCCCAGGCTGCTTTCGCGGAGCCCCGGCGCGTCCTCGATCGAAGTGCCGCCATGGGCGACGGCGACGTCGTGGAACTCCTGCACCTGCTCCGGAGAACTGCAGGCGAAGCCTATCGTCCCGCCATTGGCGGAGGTCGCGGGCTGGTCGTCGATCGGCTCGCTGATGCAGAAGGTGTTGCCGGCGTGCCGGTAGAACAGCCGGACATGGCCGCTGGCCGCCTCGTTGCGCACCGGCGCTCCAGCTCCCAGCACGCCGAGCACGGCATCGTAGAAGTGCTTCGAACGGTCGATGTCGTTGGACCCGACCATGACGTGATTGAACATGCTGAAGCTCCCTGGCTGGAGGTGCGCCGGGGGGCGACCTCGATGACGGTTTCCGGGCGCCGGCAACGACCGCCAGCGTGACCGAACCTTTTCATAGGCCAGGGCGTTCTTGGCAACCCGATACGCGTTCGGGCCGCTCAGGCGGCCGACACCGAAGGGCGCGGCGCCGACCGCCATGGATCGACGGGTCGGCGGGCGGCGCCGTCAGCGGCTCTCCTGCACCAGCTTCTCTTCGATCGCGGCGTTGCGGATCGCCTTCTGCAGCTTCTCGAACGCCCGCACCTCGATCTGCCGCACCCGCTCGCGGCTGATGTCGTACTCCTGGCTCAGGTCCTCGAGCGTGGTCGGGTTGTCGCGCAGCCGGCGCTCGGTGAGGATGTGGCGCTCTCGGTCGTTGAGGGTCTCCATGGCGTTGTTCAGCAGGCGCCGGCGCTTGGACAGCTCCTCGTCCTCGGCGTACCGGGCCTCCTGGTTCTGCTCGTCGTCGACCAGCCAGTCCTGCCACTCGCCCTCGCCGTCCTGGCGGAGCGGCGCGTTCAGCGAGTGGTCCGGGCTCTGCAGCCGGCGATTCATCGAGACCACGTCGGCCTCGGAGACCTCCAGCTTCTCGGCGATCGCCTTCACCCGCTCGGGCGACAGGTCGCCTTCCTCGATCGCCTGCATCTGGCCCTTCAGCCGGCGCAGGTTGAAGAACAGCTTCTTCTGCGCCGCGGTGGTGCCCATCTTCACCAACGACCAGGAGTGCAGGATGTATTCCTGGATCGACGCCCGGATCCACCACATGGCGTAGGTGGCGAGGCGGAAGCCGCGCTCCGGGTCGAAGCGCTTCACCGCCTGCATCATGCCGACGTTGCCCTCCGAGATCAGCTCGGCGAGCGGCAGACCGTAGCCGCGATAGCCCATGGCGATCTTGGCGACCAGCCGCAGGTGGCTGGTGACCAGCTTGTGGGCGGAATCGACGTCGCCGTGCTCGCGCCACGACTTGGCCAGCACGTACTCTTCTCCCGGCTCCAGCATCGGAAACTTCCGAATCTCCTGGAGGTAGCGGGAGAGATTGCCCTCGACACTGATGGACGGAAGACTCGCGCGTGGAGCCGCCATATCAACCCTACCCCTGTCTGTCCTGGACAGCCTATTGCCCCGGCTTTGTGGTATAAATAGGACCGTTGAGGTCTGATTTGAAGGGGGCCGTTATCCGATGCGTTCGAGATCGGCAATCAGGTCGCTGATGTCGGCCGGCAGCGGGCTCTCGAAGCGCAGCGGCTCACCGGTGATCGGGTGCGCGAAGCCGAGCACCGCGGCGTGCAGGGCCTGGCGGGGGAACGCCCGCAAGGTCTCGCGAACCTCCTCCGGCACCCCGGCAAGGCGCCCGGTCCGGCCGCGGCCGTAGACCGGGTCCCCGACCAGCGGATGGCCGATGTGGGTCAGGTGGACCCGGATCTGGTGGGTGCGTCCGGTCTCGAGCCGGCATTCGAGCAGGGAAGCGGCCTCGCCGAACCGCCGCAGGGTCCGGTAGTGGGTGACCGCCGGCTTGCCGGAACCTTCCGGTCGGACCGCCATGCGGATGCGGTCGCGCGGGTGCCGGCCGATCGCTCCCTCGATCCGGCCGGCCGGCGGCACCGGTACGCCCCAGCACACCGCCCGATAGGCGCGCTCGATGTCGTGCTCTGCGAACAGCCGGGCGAGCGCATGGTGGGCCGCGTCGGTCTTGGCGACCACCAGCAGGCCGCTGGTGTCCTTGTCGATGCGGTGCACGATGCCCGGGCGCTTGACGCCGCCGATCCCCGACAGGCTGTCGCCGCAATGGGCGATCAGGGCGTTCACCAGGGTGTCGCGCGGGGCGCCGGGAGCCGGATGCACGGTCATGCCGGCCGGCTTGTCGATCACGATCAGGGCGTCGTCCTCGTAGACCACGGACAGCGGCAGGTCCTGGGCCTCGGGCTCGGCCGGGGCCGCCGGCGGTACCTCGATCCGGTAGCGCGCCCCCGGTTTGACCGGGTCCGAGGGGTCGGATATGGTCGCGCCGTCCGCCTGAACCTGGCCGTCCAGTATTAGTGATTTCAATCGGTTACGGGAAAGTGGCGGGCAGTCGTCGCGAGTGTCGAGGCAGCGCGTCAGCCAACGGTCGATCCGGTCGCCCGGATGCGTGGCGAGCGTTTCCGCCGTGGCCTCGACGACGACGACGGTCGGCGCTGTAATCTCGGTGGAAACCGGGCACTGGGGATCGGAAATCATGGCCGGCAACATAGGGCAACGCGGTACCCCCGAGAAGCGGCCGGTGGTGCCGTATCTGGGCGCGGTCAAGGTCGCGGCGGCCGTGATGGGCGTCATGATCGTGGCCGGGCTCGGCATCCTCGGGGTGACGGTGGTCAAGCGCGTGGGCGGCGCCGGCTCCGACACGCCGGAGACTGCCCCGCAGATCGCTGTCGCGGCGGCGGTGCCGGCAGCGGCGCCGACGGCGTTCGGCGAGGTCTCGCTTCGCCTGCCGCCGCGCGCCCGCATCCTCGACATGGCGATGGACCAGCGCCGGCTGGTCCTGCACCTGCAGCTCGCCGGGCGCGACAAGGCGCTGATGGTGATCGACCTGGAGAACGGCCGCTCGCTCGGGATGATCAGGCTGGAGCCGGACCCGCTGCAGCCGTGACACACCCATTCCGGTTCGCGAACTTCACCCGCGCCACCGGCCTCGCTATCGTCCGCTGACCGACTACCCGCCTCGCTCGGCGCGCCGACCGCCGATACCATCTTTTCAGCCCTGGAGGAGACTGCCCGATGAGCGGCGTTGAGAAGTCCTGGGAGCCGGAAGCGCCGGGCGCGCTCGACGGCATCCGCGTGCTGGACCTGTCGCGCCTGGTGGCCGGCAACGCCGTCACTCACGTGCTGGCCGACCACGGTGCCGAGGTCATCAAGATCGAGAAGCCGAAGGTCGGCGACGATCTGCGGAACTGGCGGACCGAGGGCGTGTCGACCCACTGGAAGGTCTACTGCCGCAACAAGAAGAGCGTGACCCTGGACTTCCGCCATCCGCGGGCGGTCGAGCTGATGCTCGACCTGGCGGCGACGTCGCGGGTGCTGGTCGAGAACTTCAAGCCCGGCACCCTGGAGGCCATGGGCATCGGCCCGGACGTGCTGCACGCCCGCAACCCGGACCTGATCGTCGTGCGGATCTCCGGCTGGGGCCAGGACGGCATGTGGGCGCACAAGCCCGGCTTCGGCAGCCTGGTCGAGGCGATGAGCGGGTTCGCCGCCATGAACGGCTTCGGCGACCGGCCGCCGGTGCTGCCGCCGCTGGCGCTGGCGGACATGATCGCCGGACTGTACGGCGCGTTCTCGGTGATGGTGGCGATCCGCGAGATCGAGGCCAAGGGCGGGCGCGGCCAGGTGATCGACCTGCCGCTGTTCGACCCGATCCACTCGGTGCTCGGCCCGATCGTCGCCAACTACGACCTGTCCGGCCGGGTGCCGGAACGCCTGGGCTCGCTGTCCAACCAGACCGCGCCGCGCAACGTATACCGCTGCAGCGACGGCAAGTACGTGGCGCTCAGCGGCTCGATGCAGGCGATGGCCGAGCGGCTGTTCCGCACCATCGGCCGGCCCGAGCTGATCGAGGACCCGCGGTTCCGCACCAATACCGACCGGGTCCGCAACAACCACGAGCTCGACCCGATCGTCGGGGCCTTCATGGCCGAGCGGACCCAGGAGGAATGCCTGGCGATCTTCGAAAAGGCCGGCGTCACCGTCGGCGCGGTGGCCGACGTGGCGCAGCTCGCCGAGCACCCGTATCCGCTCGATCGCGAGGTCGTGGTGTCGATGCCGGACGCCGATACCGGCCGGCTGGCCATGCACAACGTGATCCCGCGGCTGTCGGAGACCCCGGGCAAGCTGCGCCGGCCGGCGCCGGAGCTGGGCGAGCACAACGACGAGATCTGGCGGGCGCTCGGGCACGACCCGGCGGCCCTGGCGGCGGAAGGAGCGCTGTGATGACCGCGATCACCGACATCCCACTCTGGCGCTCGCTGCTGTACGTGCCGGCGACCGCCGAGCGGTTCGTCGCCAAGGCGGCCGACCGCGGCGCCGACGGCGTCATCCTCGACCTCGAGGATTCGATCCCGCCGGACGGCAAGGCGGCGGCCAGGGCGGCGCTGGCGACGGCGGTGCCGACGGTGGCGACCGGCGGCGGCGAGGTGCTGGTCCGGATCAACCGGCCGTGGCGACTGGCGCTGCCGGACCTGGAGGCGTCGGTGGTCGCCGGGGTGACCGGCCTGTGCCTGCCGAAGGTCGACTCCCGCCACCACCTGGTGGAGATCGACCAAGTGGTCTCCGAGCTGGAGGCCGAGCGCGACCTGCCGGTCGGGAAGATCCGGTTCTGCGTGCTGGTCGAGACCGCCCAGGGCATCGCCGAGGCACGGGCGATCGCGGCGGGGCCGCGGGTCGCGGGGATCGTGGCCGGCGGCGAGGACCTGGCGGCCGATCTCGGCCTGCCGGAGCCCGACCCCGAGGTGCTGGCGCCGTACGAGGCGGCGGTCAGGCTGGCGGCGCGCGAGGCCGGGGTGATGCCGATCGGTTATCCCGGCTCGATCGCCGAGTTCACCGATCTCGACCTGTTCCGGCGCTGTGCCGAGGCCGGCCGCCGGTCCGGTTCCGAGGGCGGCATGGCGATCCATCCGGCGCAGGTGCCGGTGCTGAATGCCGCCTTCGCGCCGAGCGCCGAGGAGATCGCCCACGCCGAGGGGCTGCTGGCGGCGTTCGAGTCGGCGCTCGCGCAGGGCCTCGGGGCGGTCGCCTACAAGGGCAAGATGATCGACAAGCCGATCGTCGACCGGGCCCGGCGAATCCTGGCGATGCGCGACCGGATCGCCGCCCGGCGGGGTTGAGGGCGCTCCGCCCCCGTTAGCTTTGTTGCCGGCCGTCGGGAACCTCCCTACGCTGTTCCGGGACCGCCATGCGCGGTCGGCGGGCAGGGAGGCGGCATGCGGCGTCTCAGGCGGGTCGAGCGGCCGGAGCCGGGCTCCACGGGCCTCGTCGCCGGTATCCGGGCTCTCGGAAGCCCGGCCGAGCTGTGGTCGACCATCCGCGACTATCTCGGCATCGGTCGCAGCCGCCGGCGCGTGCCGGTGGCGGATCGCGAGGCTCTCGAGCTGTTCCTGGCGACCCGCGCGAGCCATGTCGCGCAGACTTCGCTGTACGGGTACGTCCGGACCCGGGCCGGCATGCGATATCCGGAGCTGTTCGACGACGACGGGTTCGTCCGCTCGATCAACATCGCCAAGTGGCAGATGTGGCTGGCCTGCCTGTCCGACCTGGCGGTGTTCGCCGGCGGCCTGATGGCGAAGGAGTTGCCGTCCGCGGTCCCCGGAGTCGCCGGGCTGATGCGTGACGTGGTCGCGGCGATCCTGGCGGAGACCGGCAAGCCCGCCGACTCCGGGCCGGCCTTCGAGGACGGCGCCCGGGCGGTGCTGGACCGCATCGAGGCGTGCGACTGGAGCGCGATCACCGACGATGCCGCCGCCTTCGTCGAGAGCCCGCCGGCGCTGGTTCGCTGGGCGCCGATCGTCGACGAGCTGAAGGAGATCGACGAGCCGATCGTCCTCAACTCGGTCCGGTTCCGCTGGCAGGAAGTGCGCCGGGATCTGCGTGATGCCCTCGACGCGGCGGCGGTGCTCCGGAGCGTGTCCGGGGAAGCGACCGAGGCCGAGCCGCAACCGGTCTCGACGGACGCCGCCTGACGGGCCTTCCGGCGCTGATGCCGACAATCGAGTCGTCCTCCTGTTCCGGCGTGTGCCGTCGGTCCGCACCGGCGCGCCATGTCGCCACCGTCATCCCCGTTTTGAGGGAAGTGTGACTGTCATAGAAAGCATGTATGGTTGTGGTTGACCCGTGCCATCGGGGCGGGCGGTTAGACCTGCCGTCGGCGGGATTCGACCGGATCGGGAGGAGCACCATGGCCGACATCACGGGCACGGGCGGCAACGACACGCTCACCGGGACCGGTGGAGACGATGTCATCAATGGTCTCGGTGGCGACGATCTGATTCGCGGATTTACCGGCTCCGACACCGTATTCGCGGGCGATGGATTCGACACCGTGTCTGGCGGCGCGGGCAACGACTACATCCTTGGGGGAAGCGGGGACGACCTACTGCTCGGCAGAGCCGGCAACGACCTCATGTCGGGCGGCGCAGGGGCCGATACCATGTCTGGAGGCGCTGGCAACGACTGGGTCGCGGGGCTGACCGGCCAGGACACACTCTCGGGCAATGACGGTCACGATACGCTTCTGGGCGGTGGAAACGCGGACGTGCTTCGCGGTGGCTCCGGGAGTGACGTGCTGTCCGGCGGTGACGGCAACGACATCCTTTCCGGCGGCGGCGGTCTCGACATCGACACGCTGTATGGCGGCGACGGCGACGACAGCCTGTACGCCGGGACTTTCGGCGCGGTGTTGTACGGTGGCGCCGGCGCCGACCGTTTCTTCCTTCCCGGACAGTTTGCTACCGCCGGCTCGTTCGCGGTCGGCGACTACGCGGTCGGCCAGGACACCATCACCCTGAACGGCGCCTCAGCGGCGAGCATCCTGTCGGCGTCGAGCCTGGGCGGCGACGCTCTGCTGAGCATCGACACCAACGGCGACCTGTCGGCGGATATCACGTTGCAGGTGGCAGGCGGCGCCGGCCTGACGTTCGTGGT
>Ga0070728_10000749_pt1 | contig 57633 bp, 59 predicted proteins | sample tdDd471_FD_66723 | JGI IMG/M metagenome (GOLD analysis project Ga0070728, IMG submission 66723) | Marine sediment microbial communities from the Atlantic coast under amendment with organic carbon and nitrate - tdDd47.1 | ecosystem: Environmental > Aquatic > Marine > Coastal > Sediment | place... | reverse complement strand
TTAGCGCCCCCTTGCGGGAGGGGGCGCTAAGCGCAATACAACTTTCGAGGCCAGTGGCTCGGTATCCACATACAGTGTTTTGTAACTTACTTCTCGTCCGCCGCGACCCGCATCTTGACGATGTGGTCGGGATCGCGCGGCGGCTCGCCGCGCTTGATGCCGTCGATCAGGTCCATGCCGTCGGTGACCTGGCCCCAGACGGTGTACTGGCCGTTCAGGAAGCTGCAGTCCTTGAAGCAGATGAAGAACTGGCTGTTGGCCGAGTTCGGGTTCTGGGTGCGGGCCATGCCGATGGTGCCGCGGCCGTAGTTGGCGTCCGAGAACTCCGCCGGCAGGTCCGGCTTGTCGGAACCGCCGCGGCCGGTTCCGGTCGGGTCGCCGGTCTGGGCCATGAAGCCCTCGATCACGCGGTGGAACACGATGCCGTCGTAGAAGTGCTCGCGCGACAGCTCCTTGATCCGGGCGACGTGCTTCGGCGCCAGGTCGGGGCGCAGCTCGATGGTCACGCGGCCGGACTCGAGGTCCATGTAGAGGGTGTTTTCCGGATCCGCCGCCGCGGCCCCGCTGGTGTCCGTTGTCATGATCGCTCCGATGATGCTTGCGACGATCGCCAATCGGCGCATCGGCGTGTCTCCCTGACTGGTGGCTGCAAGAGGCTCGCCCCCGTTAGCGGGGCACCATAGCCGAGCCGGTCGTTGTGGCAAGCGTGCGGCGCTGTCGGCCGCAGCCTACGCCCGCCCCACCGGGGCGTTCGACTCGTCCTCCTCGGCCTGGCGCTCCAGCTCCTCCATCTCGTCGTCGGAGTAGCCGTAGTGGTGGCCGATCTCGTGGATCAGCACGTGCCGGACCACGTGGTACAGGTCCTCGCCGGTCTCGACCCAGTAGTCGAGGATCGGCCGGCGGTACAGGAAGATGCGGTCCAGGTCGGCCGGGGTCTCGCCGGTCGAGCGGTGGCCGAGCGGCACACCCTGGTACAGCCCGAGCAGGTCGAACGGGGTCTCCAGGTCCATGGCCTCGCAGACCTCCTCGTCGGGGAACTCCTCGACCAGGATCGCCAGGCCGGCGATCGGCTTCAGGAGCTGCTCCGGGACGCTGGACAGCGCGTCCTCGGCCAGCGCCGCCAGATGGTCGGCGGTCGGGGCCAGGATGTCGGGTCGGGCGTATTGCGCGCACATGGACGCAGCTATAGCGGCTTACGCGCCTGCGGGAAAGGGACGCCTGCGAAACGACCGTGTCGGTTTCGCCAGCGACGGTCACGAAGCTGCGACATTCCGCACCATCGGGCTTGTGCCGGCGCTCGACAGTTCGACATGGTGCGGTGCAACGTAGCCATCGAGGGCCCGCCGTGCAGCGGGCCGCGACGCAACGGGAAGGAAAAGTCATGAGCCTCAAGGGCAAGGCCGCCATCGTCACCGGCTCGACCAGCGGAATCGGCCAGGGCATCGCCGAGGCCCTCGCCGCCGCCGGCGCCGACATCATGCTGAACGGTTTCGGCGATGCCGACGCGATCGAGGCGCAGCGCAGCGCGCTGGAGCGCGATCACGGCGTGAAGGCCGCCTACTCCGCCGCCGACATGTCCAAGCCGGACCAGATCAAGGCCATGGTCGCCGACGCCGAGAAGGTGCTCGGCAAGGTCGACATCCTGGTCAACAACGCCGGCATCCAGACGGTCGCGGCGATCGAGGAGTTCCCGGACGACCGCTGGGAGCTGATCCAGGCGATCAACCTGTCGTCCAACTTCTACGCCATCAAGGCGGCGATGTCGGGCATGAAGGCCCGCAACTGGGGCCGCATCGTCAACATCGCCTCGGCGCACGGCCTGGTCGCCTCGCCGTACAAGGTCGCCTACGTCGCCGCCAAGCACGGCGTGGTCGGGCTGACCAAGGTGGTGGCGCTGGAGACCGCGCAGATGAACATCACCTGCAACGCGATCTGCCCGGGCTTCGTGAAGACCCCGCTGGTCGAGGGCCAGATCGGCGATCAGGCCAAGGCCAACAACATGACCGAGGAGCAGGTGGTCAAGGACGTGATCCTGGCCAGCCAGCCGTCCAAGAAGTTCGTCGGGATCGACGAGCTGGGGGCGCTGACCGTGTTCCTGTGCGGCGACCAGGCGTCGTCGATCACCGGCACCTCGCTCTCGGTCGACGGGGGCTGGACCGCGCGATGACACCGCCGGACCGGGGGAAGCTTCCGCCGGTCGAGCCGGACCACGACCCGGTCTCGGTCGAGGTCGTGGTCCCGGGCGCGGTCCGCGAGGAAGCGGCGGCCGCGATCGCGCCGGGCCGGCGACCGGTGCCGGCCGCCACCGCCGCCGTCAAGCGCATCAACCTGGCTCTGCAGGGCGGCGGCTCGCACGGCGCCTTCACCTGGGGCGTGCTCGACCGGCTGCTCGAGGACGACCGCATCGAGTACGACTCGATCTGCGGCACCAGCGCCGGCGCCATGAACGCGGTGGTGTTCGCCGCCGGCTGGGCCGAGAACGGCCGGACCGGGGCGCGCCAGCGGCTCGACCGGTTCTGGAACCGGATCGCCGACGTCGGGGCGTTCAGCCCGATCCAGCGCACCGTCATCGACACGCTGATGGGCAACTGGCGGGTCGACACCTCGCCCGGCTACCTGGCGGCCGACCTGATGGGCCGGGTGCTGTCGCCGTACCAGACCAACCCGCTGAACCTGAACCCCCTGCGCGACGTCCTGGACGGCCTGGTCGACATCGACCTGGCGCGCTACGCCAGCGGGCTCAACCTGTTCCTGTGCGCGACCAACGTGCACTCAGGCAAGGTCAAGGTGTTCGACAACAAGGAGCTGTCGATCGACGCGGTCATGGCCTCGGCCTGCCTGCCGTTCGCGTTCCAGGCGGTCGAGATCGACGGCGAGCACTATTACGACGGCGGCTACATGGGGAACCCGGCGATCTTCCCGCTGGCCTACAACTCCGACTGCCGTGACGTGGTGATCGTCCAGATCAACCCGCTGTACCGCCCCGAGGTGCCGAAGACCGCCCGCGAGATCCTCGACCGGGTCAACGAGATCACCTTCAACTCCTCGCTGATGCGCGAGATGCGGGCGGTGCACTTCGTCAACCGGCTGATCGCCGGCGGCAAGCTCGACCCGGAGGCCTACCGCATCACCCGCATCCACATGATCCAGGCCGACGCCGAGATGGCGGCCATGCACGCCTCCTCCAAGCTCAACCCCGAGCGGCTGTTCCTGCACTACCTGCGCGACATCGGCCGGCGGGTGGCCGGGGAGTGGATCGAGGCCCACCTGGCGCGGGTCGGCGTGGAGTCGTCGGTCGACGTGCGCGGGGTGTTCCTGTAGGTGGGATCGACAATCCGGGAGGAGTCAGCGTGGCACGGCCGATCCTGCTGTTGAGCGACATGGTCTCGGGTGCGGCGCTGGCCGACATGATCGAGGTCGCCGACCCCGGCCGCGAGGTCGCGGTGATCACCTCGCGGGAAGCGCTCGACGCGGTGTTCCGGGACGCCAGCGCGGAGCGGCCGCTCGAGGCGCGGCTGGTCGGGTTCTTCACCGGGGTGCTGGTGCCGCGCCGCTATCTCGCGGCGCTGCGCGGGGTGCCGGTCAACTTCCATCCCGGCACGCCGGACTATCCCGGCAAGCACTCGCTGGCGTTCGCGCTGCACGACCGGGCGCCGGAGTTCGGGGTCACCGCCCACGTCATGGTCCCCAAGGTCGATGCCGGGCCGATTGTCGCGGTGTCCCGCTTCACCGTCCCGGACGGCAGCCCCGAGGCCTGGCTGCGCTACCGCACGTTCCGCTCCGGGTTCGCGCTGTTCCGCCGGCTGCTGCCGGGCCTGCTGGGACCGGACGACCTGCCGGTCCTGCCGGATGCCGGCTGGGGCGACCGCGACTGTTCGGAGAGCGCGTTCCAGAGGCTGCAGGCGTCTGCCGGATAGGCGCCGGCACAATTCATTGCACGGCCCGGTGAGCGGCGGTTGCGAAGCCGCCGCGCAGGTGTGACCCTGGGTAGCCGACCGCAGGGGAGATCGCCATGCCCGAGAAGCTGACTCCGGAAGACCGCGCCGCCGCCCTCGCGCGGCTGGACGGCTGGGCCGAGGACCCCGAGCGCGACGCGATCACCAAGACCTTCTGGTTCGAGGGCTTCGACGCCGCCTTCGGCTTCATGACCCGGGTGGCGATCAAGGCGGAGTCGATGGTCCACCATCCGGAGTGGTCGAACGTCTACGGCCGGGTCGACGTGACCATGACGACCCACAGCGCCGGCGGCCTGACCGCGCTCGACGTCGAGCTCGCCGAGTTCATGGACAAGGCCGCCGCCGCGACCGGCCGCACCGACATGGGGTGAGCGGCCGGGGCGGTCGCAAGTCGCGCCATAGGTCCCGGCTCGCGCTTCGCTTGGCCGGGATGAGGAAGGAGGGGGAGAGCTTTCCCACCTTCCTCATCCCGGCCGGAGCGGCGAAGCCGCGGAGAGCCGGGACCCACGCCCCGGCCCGTCCTCCCGCCTCAGCGGGCGCCCATGCGGATGGCGCCGTCGAGCCGGATGGTCTCGCCGTTCAGCATCGGGTTGTCGACGATGCTGAGCACCAGCCGGGCGTACTCGTCCGGGGTGCCGAAGCGCGACGGGAACGGCACCTGGGCGGCCAGGCTGTCCTGCACCTCCTGCGGCATGCCCAGCAGCATCGGCGTCCCGAACAGGCCCGGCGCGATGGTGCAGACCCGGATGCCGGTGCGCGCGAACTCGCGGGCCGCCACGATGGTGAGCGAGTGCACCGCGCCCTTGGAGGCGGCATAGGCGGCCTGACCGATCTGGCCCTCGAACGCCGCCACGCTGGCGGTCGAGACGATCACCCCGCGCTGGCCCTCGCCGTCCGGCTCGAGCCCGGCCATGTCGGCGGCCGCCAGCCGGATCAGGTTGAAGGTGCCGATCAGGTTGATGTCGATGACCCGGCGGAAGTTCTCCAGCGGCATCGGCCCGGTCTTGCCGACGATCCGCTCGGCCGGCGCGATGCCGGCGCAGTTCACCAGGATCCGTGCCGCGCCGTGCGCCTCGCGGGCCCGCGCGACCGCGGCCTCGGCCGACTCCGCGGAAGTGACGTCGCAGGCCAGGGCCAGGCCGCCGATCTCGTCGGCGACCGCCTGGGCGCCGGCCTCGTTCACGTCCAGCATCGTGACCTTGGCGCCGCGCGCCGCCAGCGCCCGTGCGGTTCCGGCGCCGAGTCCGCCGCCGCCACCCGTGACCAGTGCCGCCTGTCCCTGCAGATCCATGCCCGTTCCCTCTCGCTCGCGCTCTCGCCTGCCGGACCCGTCGACGGGCAGCGGCTTGTGCGCTCTTGTCGCATGGCCGTTTTCCGGCTGTCGCGGGCGTGATAGCAGATCGCGCGCCGATGCACGAGGAAGGAGACTGGGCGTGGGCCGGATGCAGGAGACACCGTCGGCCGCGGCGATTCTGGCCGGGTTGGGTGTGGTCCCGTTCGTTGCCGGGGCGGCCGGGTTCTGGCTGCTGCCGCCGGAATGGGCCGCGCATGCGCTGGACGCCCAGGTGTTCTACGCCGTGATCGTGCTGGCCGGCCTGGGGGCGGTGCACTGGGGGGTGGCGATCGCCGACGGGCCGGACGCCGACCGCCAGTGGAACCGCTTCGGCTGGGGGGTGGTACCGGCGCTGCTCGGCTGGGTCGCCGTGCTGATGATCGCGCCGTGGGCCCTGGCGATCCTGATGGCCGGGTTCGGGGCCGCCTATCTGGTCGACCGCCGGGCCTGCGACCGCGGCGAGCTGCCGGACTGGTATCTCGGCCTTCGCCGGCGCACCACGGCGCTGGCGCTGCTGTCGCTCGGGGCGTCGCTGCTGCGGGTGGTGTGACGGTCAGGCCGGCACCGGCCCGGGCGGGTGACCCGGCACCGCGATGCACATCAGCATGTCGACCGTCTGCCCGTCGCGCGCCATCGGGAACAATCCCCGGTGGATGGTGACCATGCCGATCCTGTCCTGCGGGACCGTGGCGATCCAATAGGTCGGTGCCGCGCGCTCGACCGTCATGTCGAAGGTGTCCAGCACGAACGGCGCGTCGACGCGGTTGAACACGACGCTGGCAAGCTCGCCGGTGGCGTCGCGCCCGACCAGCTCGACGTTGCCGGTACCGACCAGACGGTAGCGGTAGTCGAGCGGCGCGTCGTCGGCCCGCAGGACGTCCATCAGGAAGACCCAGGGCATCACCTTCGGGTCGATGTCCAGCGGATCCAGGTGCTGGCGGCCGGGCAGCAGGTCCGCGGCCGGGGCGATCGACTGCCAGTACGCGTGCAGCGAGCGCACGGGCGAGCCTGCCGGAATGGAGTCGATCTCGACGGGGTCGGCGCTGAGAAGATGAAACTGCGAGTACTTCTTGGCGGCGGCCATGGCCTTCCTCCAGGCGGGACCCCCTGGGCGGGCCGCACGCACTCTGAACCAGAGGGTACGCCGCTCTCCGCCGATCACCAAGAACTTGCGGGCAGCGGCGGACGACGTTCGGCGATCAGCGATAGCGAGCGAGCACCCGCGGCTCGGCGAAGCCCTTGAGGGCCGCCACGCCGCAGTCCTGGAAACGCTGGAACACCGGGTTGTCGGGGTCGACGATGGTGGAGCATACCCGCGCCTCGTTCGGCCCGGCCGCGCTCGCCACCCGGGCCGCCAGCTGCACGGTGCTGCCGAAGAAGTCGTCGCCCTTGTGGATCGCTTCCCCGAAGTGCCCGCCGCAGCGGATCCGGTAGACCGGCACGTCGGGCCGCTGGGCGAATCCCTTCATGGTGTCGACGATCGACGTCATGCAGCCGGCCATGGCCCCGGCACTGCCGAAGCAGAGCATGAGCCCGTCGCCCAGGTGCTTGACCTTGCGGCCACCGAACTTGCGGGCGATGCCCTCGACCATGGCGTCGTGATGGTCCACGACCTCCTGGGCCAGGGTGTCGCCCAACTCGCCGGTCAGAGCGGTGGAGTCGACGATGTCGGTGAACAGGATGCCGACCTTGACGCGCCCGCCGAGCCGTTGCTCGAGCGCGTCGTAGACCCCGAACGCCTCGCCGAACTCGCGGTTCAGGTTCTGCAGGTCGGTGTCCCGGTAGTAGCGGAAGCAGCGCGACCCGGCCCGGATCCAGGCCGCCGACTCGGCCTCCTTGAGGTAGCGGTCGAGGGCGTCCAGGAAGTGGTTGACGGTGTCGACCAGCTCGAGGAACCGGCTCAGGCAGGCGTGCACGACGGTCTTGCCGCGCTCCGAGAAGATGTCGATGTGCTCCTCGATCGAGAACAGCACGCCGATGCTGAACAGGCTGATGCCCTGGACGAAGCGCGGGTTGTTGCGGGCCGGCTGCGCGCTTTCGAGGCCGTCGAGCGCGTCGACGAAGTTGTGGAACTCCCGGACCACCGCGTCGGAGGTGAACAGGTCGACGGTCGGCAGGTCCAGTTCGTCGGCATAGACGTCGAGGTCGCCGCGCCGGCCGACCGGCTGCGGGGGCGGCGGCAGGGCAAGCGCGGTCCCGCTCGCCTCGGCCTGGGCGGCTGCGTCCCGGACCGGCAGGAACAGGAAGCCGAGCAGGTCGGTGATCGAGAACCGCGACCCGGGGCGGGCGGCCCGCGGGGCGGAGGCTGTCCGGCGCGCTTCCGCGTCCGCGGTCTTGCCGATGCCCGAGGCCTTGCCTGTGGTGCCGCCGGCTGGCTTCGCCCGTGTGCGGCCAGCGGGGGTACCAGCGGGGGTACCGGTGGTGGGGCCGGCGGCGGACCCGGCGTTGCGGCGCGTCGGTCGCTCGGGAACCCGGACCGGGGCCACGGCCGAACGCAGGCCCAGGGTCCGGGTGTGGAACAGCCCCTGGGCGTCGACCCGCTCCTCGGTCAGCCGGGCGGCGGTCACGCCGTTCTCCAGGCGCGCGCGGTCGAAGCTGCGCCTGGCCTCGGCCAGGTCGTCCGGGCCGAAGCGATCGGTCGTCTGCCAGGGCTTCTGGCCCTGGCGAACCTGGATCTCGTATCCGGCGATCTCGGCCACGTTTCCCGACGCCTCCCCACGCGCCGTCTCCACCGCGTGGGCGGGACCGGCTGCGCGCGCTCAGACTACTCCGCCGGCTCGCCTTTCGCGACCGGCACGATCGTTGGGCGCGGGGTCTCCGGTTCCGCCGGCCGTCGTGCCAGGGCCGCCTCGCGCCGGGCGATGTACAGGGTGGCGGTGACGATCAGCCCGGCGCCCATCAGGGTCTGCGGGCTCGGCACGTCGCCGAACATGAGGTAGCCGAGCGCGCCGGCGAACAGCAGGCGGCAGTAGTCGAACGGCGCCACCGCGGTCGCCTCGCCGGCCCGGTAGCCGCGGATGCCGCAGTTCTGGGCGACCGTGCCGATCGCCGCGATCAGGAACATCAGGCCGAGTTCCCCGAGCGTCGGGGTCTGCCAGACCACGATCGCCGGCCCGGCCGAGGCGACCGTGGAGACGACGCCGAAGCTGAACAGGATGCTGAGCGGGGATTCGGTCCGGCTGAGCTTCTTGATCACCACCGACACGATCGCGACGCAGAGCGTGCCGAACAGGGCGATCGCCATCGGCAGGACCTGGCTCTGGCCGGCCGGCCCGACCATCACCAGCACGCCGACGAACCCGACCCCGGTCGCGGTCCAGCGCCGCCACCGCACCTGCTCGCCGAGGAACAGCACCGCCAGCACGATCATGAACAGGGTGTTGGCGAAGCCGATCGCGGTGGCGTCGGCCAGCGGCAGGTGGGTGACCGCGTAGAAGCCGCAGAACATCGCCGTCGTGCCCAGCAGGCCGCGCCACAGGTGCATCAGCGGCCGCTCGGTGCGGAACGCCGCCGGGCCGGCGCGCAGCATGAACGGCAGGATCACCGCCAGCCCGAGGGCGCAGCGGAAGAAGCCGATCTGCAGGCTGTCGAGCCGGGCGCCGACCGTCTTGATCAGCGCCCCCATGATCGTGAACAGGCAGGCCGCCAGCATGATCCACACCGCCCCCCGGACGTTGCCGGGCAGCACCAGCCAGCGCGCCTCGGCGGTGTCCAGGGCGGTGCGCAGGGCGGCGGCGGGTCGGCGGAGGACCCCGGAAGGGGCCGCTGGCGTGTCGGGCATGATCGCCGAGCCTACGCCGGTTTCGCGGTGCAGCAAGCATGCTCGGCGCATGGCGGCCCTGCGTCGGCGTTGCGCGGTCCGGCGGCGCGGCTGTAAGAACCGGGGCAGGCGTGAGACCCTACGGCTTCGAGTTGGGAGGACAGCATGACCGACGAGGCGATCAAGCTCTGGGAACCGTCCGAGGATCGGCGACGGGCGACCCAGATCGCCGCCTTCATGGATGCCGTGAACGCACGCTTCCACACCGAGATCAGCGACTACGACGCGCTCTGGCGCTGGTCGGTCGACAACCGCGAGGATTTCTGGGAAGCGGTCTGGGACTTCGGCGGCGTGATCGGCGACAAGGGTAGCCGGCGGCTGGCCGACGGCGACGCCATGCCGGGTGCGAAGTTCTTCCCGGACGCCCGGGTGAATTTCGCCGAGAACCTGCTGCGCCGCGACGGCGACGGCGACGCCATGGTGTTCTGGGGCGAGGACAAGGTGAAGCGGCGGCTGAGCTGGGCCGAGGTCCGCGCCGCCGTCGCGCGTCTCGCCGCCGCCCTGAAGGCCGACGGCGTCGGCCCGGGCGACCGGGTCGCGGCCTACATGCCGAACATGCCGGAGACCGTCATCGGCATGCTGGCGGCCACCTCGCTGGGGGCGGTGTGGTCGTCCTGCTCCCCGGATTTCGGCATCCAGGGCGTGCTCGACCGCTTCGGGCAGATCGAGCCGACCGTGCTGATCGCGGTCGAGGGCTACTACTACGCCGGCAAGAGCCTGGACATCCGCGACAAGGTGACGGCGGTCGCCGCCCAGATTCCGACCCTGAAGCGCGTCGTGGTCGTCCCGTACGTGAACGATGCCCCGGACATCGCCGGCATCGAGAAGGCGACGCTGTGGGCCGACTACCTGGGCAGCGGCCCGGTGCCGGCGCTGTCGTTCGCGCGGATGCCGTTCAACGACCCGCTCTACATCATGTTCTCGTCGGGCACGACCGGCGTGCCGAAGTGTATCGTCCACGGCATCGGCGGCACGCTGCTGCAGCACCTCAAGGAGCACAAGCTGCAGACCGACGTGCGACCGGGCGATCGTGCGTTCTACTTCACCACCTGCGGCTGGATGATGTGGAACTGGCTGGTCTCGGGCCTGGCCGCCGAGGCGACCCTGCTGCTGTACGACGGCTCGCCGTTCCACCCGGACGGCAACATCCTGTTCGACTATGCCGACGCCGAGGGCATGACCCTGTTCGGCACCTCGGCCAAGTACATCGACGCGCTGAACAAGGGCGGCCTCGACCCGAAGTCGACCCACAAGCTGGCCACCGTGCGGACCATGACCTCGACCGGCTCGCCGCTGGTGCCCGAGGGCTTCGACTACGTGTACGAGCACATCAAGTCGGACATCCAGCTCGCCTCGATCTCCGGCGGCACCGACATCGTGTCGTGCTTCGTGCTCGGCAACCCGATCGGACCGGTGTGGCGCGGCGAGATCCAGAAGCGCGGCCTGGGCATGGCGGTCGAGGTCTGGAACGAGGCTGGCCAAGCCGTGGTCGGCGAGAAGGGCGAACTGGTCTGCACCAAGGCGTTCCCGTGCATGCCGATCTACTTCTGGAACGATCCCGACGGCGCCAAGTTCAGGGCGGCATATTTCGAGACCTGGCCCGGCGTGTGGTGCCACGGCGACTACGTCGAGCTGACGGCGCGCGGCGGCATGGTCATCTACGGCCGGTCGGACGCGGTGCTGAACCCGGGCGGCGTGCGGATCGGCACCGCCGAGATCTACCGGCAGGTCGAGCAGTTGCCGGAGGTCGTGGAATCGCTGGTGATCGGCCAGGACTGGCAGGGCGACGTGCGGGTCGTGCTGTTCGTGCGGCTGGCCGAGGGCGTCAGCCTGGACGACGACCTGGTCGCCAAGATCAAGCAGCGCATCCGCACCGGCGCCACGCCGCGCCACGTGCCGGCCAAGGTGCTGGCGGTCGGCGACATCCCGCGCACCAAGTCCGGCAAGATCGTCGAGCTGGCGGTCCGCAACGTGGTGCACGGCCGGCCGGTGAAGAACGTCGAGGCGCTGGCCAATCCCGAGGCGCTCGAGCAGTACCGGGACCGGGCCGAGCTGGCGGGGTGACCGGGATGCGGCGGGACCCGGCAGGCTCGGGGAGCCGGCGATGACCGCCGGCGACGCCGCATCCCATCGCCACACCTACGACCGGATCGTCTCGGTGATCGAGCGCGCGCGGGCCGAACTCGACGACCGGCTGGCCCGCTTCCACCGCTCGGCGATTTCCAAGGTGCGGCCGGACCCGGACCTGTTGAAGCTCGGCTCCCACGGCGAGAGCGCGTTCGGGCTGTGGTATGCCGAGCGCAAGGAGACGCCGCCGGTCGACCAGCCGGCATTCGGCACCCTGGTGGCGCTGCACGAGGCGCTGCTGAACCACATCGCGCTGCTGGCCGGCCGGGCCTGGAAGGACGCCAAGGTCCCGGTCGAGGAGTACGACGCCCTGCTCGACAAGGTCCGGGCGTTCGACGAGCTGGCCGGCCGGCTGGTGCGGGCGTTCCAGGCGGCGATCAGCGACATCGACCCGCTGACCGGCGCCCAGACCCGCCAGGTCATGCTGCGCGACCTCAAGCGCGAGATGCAGCGGGCCCGGCGCTCCGGCACGCCGGGCTGCCTGGCGCTGGCCGACGTCGACCGCTTCAAGTCGATCAACGACGGCTACGGCCACGCCGCCGGCGACATCGTGCTGTCGGCGGTCGCCGGGCTGCTGATCGAGAGCCTGCGGCCCTACGACTCGGTGTACCGCTACGGCGGCGAGGAGTTCCTGCTGTGCCTGCCCGACACCGGGCCGGAAGAGGCGCGCCGCGTGCTGGAGCGGGTGCGCCTGCGGATCGCCGGCCAGCCGATCGGGCTCGGCGACAGCCGCGAGCTGAGCGTCACCGTCTCGTTCGGGCTGACCCTGCTGACCCCGCGCCGCCCGCTCGAGGAGCTGATCGAGCGGGCCGACAAGGCGCTGTACGCCGCCAAGCAGAACGGCCGCAACCGGGTCGAGGTGTGGCGGCCGGAGGCCAAGGACGCGTAGGGCGCCGGTCGGGCTCGGGCCCTGGCGGTCGTGGAGGAGAGACAGTGCAGATCGTCGACGCTCAAATTCATGTCTGGGGAACCGGGCTGCCGAGCAACATGGCGCACTGGCAGGTGACGTCGTTCAGCCCGGCCGAGGCGATCGCGATGATGGACGACGCCGGGGTCGACGCCGCGGTGATCCACCCGCCGTCCTGGGACCCGGGCTCGACCGAGCTGGCGATGGCCGCCGTCCGGGCCTGGCCCGGCCGCTTCGCCATCATCGGCGCCGTCGACCTGGGCCGGCCGGACGAAAGCCGGGCGGCCATGGAACGCTGGCGCGAGCAGACCGGCATGCTCGGCCTGCGCTGCATGTTCCTCGATGGCGAGAACCGCCGGCGCCTGCACGACGGCGAGCTGGAGTGGTTCTGGGACGCCGCCGAACGGTTCGGCCTGCCGGTGACGACCCTGGCGACCGGATCGTTCGAGGTGCTGGGGCAGGTCGCCGCCCGCCACCCCGGCCTGCGGCTCAGCATCGATCACCTGGGCGGCAAGGGCGGCAACACGACGCTCAAGGATGCCGCCGCGATGACCCACATCCCGGACCTGCTGAATCTGGCCCGGCTGCCGAACGTCGCGGTCAAGGCGACCGGCTTGCCGGGCTACTCCGGCGAGGCCTACCCGTTTCCGACGATGCAGGCCTACCTTCGGCAGGTATTCGACGCGTTCGGTCCCGACCGGGTGTTCTGGGGCACCGACATCTCCAAGATGCCGTGCTCGTGGCGGCAGTGCGTGACGATGTTCACCGAGGAGCTGCCCTGGCTCGCCGGCGACGATCTGTCCCTTGTCATGGGGCGCGCGGTCCGGGCCTGGTGGGGCTGGCCGCACAGCGGGTAGAGGGCAGGGGGCTCCCCGGTTTCTGTCGCCCTGAAGCGCCGCGCACCGCGCGGCCACGAAGGGCCGGCGTCGGCAGGCGCTTCGTGGCCGACCTGCGGCCGGCGCCTCAGCACGACAGAGGCCGACCGCAGCCCGCCGGTCTCGCCGTTCCGGCCGGCGCTACTCCGCCGCGTCCGACAGGGCGCCGGTTCCGGCCGATGCCAGCGCGGCGGTCACCTCGGACCAATCGGTCAGCCGCTCGAGCCCGCCGAGGCTGGCGCGCAGCGCCGCCGCCGCCTCGGTGCCCAGGACCGGGGCCACGCAGTCCTCGAACTTGATCCGGCGGTCCTCGGCGTCGAGCGGCGCCTGGACCCCGCCGCGCGCCCAGGTTCGCTCGCGCTCCAGCACCCGGCCGTCGGTCAGCCGGACCCGGACCTCGTGGGGCAGGCGGGTGCCGGCCTCGGTCGGCTCGTCCTTCGGGTCGCGGCCGGTCATGTGGATGCGCGGGATCATCGCGACGATCTCCGGGCGCCGCACCGCCTCGGGGCGGAAGTCCGCCAGGCTGAGCCGGCCGCGATGCAGGGCCGCGGCGACGCAGTAGGGCATCGAGAACCGCGCCTCCATCTCGTTGCGCGGGGTCACGTACATCAGGTTGCGCACGTTGATCGAGCCGACCAGGGTGTCGACCCGCTCGACCTCGGCCGCCCTGAACCCGTGCTCGGCCTGCAGCTCGAGCACGCAGTCGAGGGTGTTGTGGGTCGAGCCGCAGCACGGGTGGCGCTTGACGTTGAGGCCCACCGTCTCGATTGCCGGGGTGTCGCCCATTCCCTCGATGTAGGCCTCCCAGCCGCGGGTCTCGCCGGCGCCGTACAGCTCCATGAAGCCGAACCGGCCCTCCAGCGCCTCCGGCCGGCCGGTCATGCCGGCCTCGGCCAGGACGGCGGCCTGCACCGCATGCTGGGCGCCGAGCCCGGCGTGCAGCGGCTTGGCGGTGGTACCGAACTGCACCTTGGTCCCGCCGGCCATGCTGACCGCCAGCGACATCGCCTGGGCGATGCCCTCGGCGTCGAGGCCGATCAGCCTGGCGCAGCCGGCGGCGGCACCGATGCAGCCGATCGTCGAGGTGCTGTGCCAGCCGGCGAGATAGTGCGCCCGGTTGACCCCGGCGCCGACCGCCGCCTGCATCTCCAGGCCGACGATGTAGCCGTCGACCAGCGCCGAGCCGTCCAGGCCGCGCTCCTCGGCCAGGGCCAGCAGCGCCGGCACCAGCACCGCGCTGGCGTGGCCGAAGCTGGGGATGAAGATGTCGTCGTAGTCCAGGCTGTGGGCGGCGGTGCCGTTGACCAGGGCGGCGGCCGGCGCCGACAGCCGGTCGGCGGTGCCGACCGCGGTCGCGCCGCCGCGCCCCCAGGCAGCGGCCGCCCGTCGGGCCGCGAGTGCCGGTGCCTCGGCCGCACCGGCGATCATGCAGGCGATGGTGTCCTCGATCGCGTCGCGGGCGCGGCCGACCGCCAGCTCGGACCACGTCGTGTCACGGCCGGCGCACCAGGCGGCCAGCCGTCCGGCGACGCTGCTCAGGCTTGCTTCTTGGCTCGCTTCGGACATGGGGCCTCCGTCCCGGCCAGGGGGTTGAACTCGGACCGGTCGAGCTTCGCGAGGTTGCGGCCGTAGACGTGCAGGGACAGCGACGGCCGGTCGGAATCGTTGCGGATGCTGTGGATGTCGGCCGGCGCGAAGGTCTTCACCACGCCCTGCTCGACCACGGTCTCGGCGGCCGTCTCGAGCTCGGCGCGGCCGGGCATCTTGCCGTCGTCGAGCCGCCGCCAGTCGACGTTGGTCTCGCGGCCGTCGAGCCCGATCACCACCCCCCAGGTGCGGTGGTCGTGCGGCGCCACCCCGCGGCCCGGGGCCCAGCAGATGGTCTCCACCAGGAAGCCGTCCTGCGGTTCCTCGTGCAGCACCACGATGCCAAAGCCCTGGTCGGCGTCGACCTCGTAGTACTCCGGCCGGATCCAGGAACGGTCGCCGGCGAGCGCCCGCATCAGCGGCACCACGCGGTCGACGACGGTCGCCGGGTCCGGCGTGCCCGCCACCGCCGAGCGGACCTCGTCGATGAAGCGGTCGACCACGGTCGCGGCCATCAGGATCCTCCCGTTCGCGTGCTTTTCCGAAGCCTGCCACGGCCCTGCGCAGGGGGCAACGTAAGGCCCTGAATGCTGGGGGGCGAAGCGACGGGGACGACGGCGATGGTCGTGTCCCCGGGGATGCGGCGGCCGGGTGGGTATGGAGAACTGACAGTGCAGATCGTCGACGGCAAGGTCATCGAACGGCCGTTCTGGGCTCGGGCTCGATCGAGCTGGAATTGGCTGCGGACGATCCGAAGGGGTCATCAGTCGGATCGATTCCTGATGTCCAACGCTTCGCCAAACGCAGTCAATTGGGAACCGAACCCTCCCGCAAGCCCGCCGTGCCGCCTACGTCGCTACTCTGGTGTTGCGTCAGCGTGCGACGCACTTCAGTTCGCATCTTTCCCGAGATCCAAGTTATCCGCCTCTTGCGCAATGGCATCGGCTCGGTCCTGGTCACCGTTTTCTCTCAGCAAAGCAGCCAGGTTGTTGAGCACCATGGCGAGACCGGGCGCATAGGCGTCCGGGCTGTCAGCGACGAGGCGCCGGTAGAGTTCCACGGCCTCCTGCGCCGGCACCAGTGCTTCAACGCGTCGTCCGACGGCCCTCAGCCTGTTCGCCAGAGAGTTGAGCGCATTGGCGAGAGCAGGCGCGTAGGCGTCCGGGTTGTTGTCCGCAAGGCGACGACGGATACTGACGGCCTCTTGCGCCGGCGCCAGTGCCTCGGTGTGCCGCCCGACGGCGCTCAGCCTGGTCGCCAAGTTGTTGAGCGCACTGGCAAGATCGGGCGCGTAGGCGTCCGGGCTCTCGCCGGCGAGGCGGTGGTATAGTTCCGCAGCCTCCTGCACCGTTGCCAGTGCCTCGGCGTGACGACCCATCTTGCTCAGCCAGATCGCTAGGTTATTGAGCGCCATGCCGAGATCGGGCGCGTAGGCGTTTGGGCTCTCACCGGCGAGGCAGCGGTAGAGCTCCGCGGCCTCCTGCGCCGTTGCCAGTGCCTCGGCGCGTCGCCCGACCTCGTTCAGCACGATCGCCAGAGAGTTGAGCGCATTGGCGAGGGCGGGCGCGTAGGCGTCCGGGTTGTTGTCCGCGAGGCGACGGCGGATATTGACGGCTTCTTGCGCCGGAGCCAGTGCTTCGGTGCGTCGCCCGACCTCGTTCAGCGTGTTCGCCAGGGTGTTGAGCGCATTGGCGAGGGCGGGCGCGTAGGCGTCCGGGTTGTTGTCCGCGAGGCGACGGCGGATATTGACGGCTTCTTGAGCCGGAGCCAGTGCTTCGGTCCGTCGCCCGACTTCGTTCAGCGTGGTCGCCAGCGTGCTGAGGGCCATGCCAAGATCGGGTGCGTAGGCGTCCGGGTTGTCGTTCGCAAGGCGACGGTGGATATTGACGGCCTCTTCTGCCGGTGCAAGTGCCTCGGCGCGCCGCCCCGTCGCGCTCAGCCTGCCCGCTAGGGTCGTGAGCGCCATAGCGAGAAATGGTGCGTAGGCGTCCGGGTTGTCAATCGCAAGGCGACGGTAGAGTTCCGCAGCCTGCTGTGCTGGCGCCAGCGCCTCGCTGCGTCGCCCCATCCCACTCAGCATGATCGCTAGGTTGTTGAGCGCACCGGCGAGATCGGATGCGTAGGTGTCTGGGCTAACAGCGACGAGACGATGATAGAGTTCCGCGGCCTCCAGCGCCGTTGCTAGCGCCTCGGCGCGCTGCCCCTCCACGCTGAGGGTCTTCGTCAAGTTGTTGAGCGTCCTGGCCAGATCGGGAGCGTAGGCATCACGGTTGTTCTCCGCGAGACGACGGTAAAGCTCCGCGGCTTCCTGCGCCGCTGCCAGCGCCTCGGCACGCCGCCCGACTTCTTCCAGCACGAGTGCCAGGGTGTTGAGCGCACTGGCAAGATCGGGAGCGTAGGCATCAAGGTTGGCCCTTACGAGACGACGGAGGATATCGACGGCCTGCTGTGCCGGAGCCAGTGCCTCGGCACGTCGCCCAACTGCGCTCAGCCTGATCGCTAGTCTGTTCGCGACGCGCGCTTGCTCGTTCAGGACCGCGGGATCGGCCGTATCGATTGTCATGTGGTGGGCGTGCAGGATCTGCAACACGTCCGCCGACAGACGCCCCAGGATAATCGACATCTTGGGCAGATAAGGCTCGACCGCCCTCGCCAAGTCATAGGTCCCGACTTGATCCCAGAACATCGTCAAGAACCGGGCCATGGCCGGCGAAGACTGGGCCGCCTGGTCGATGGCCGCCACCAGAAAGCTTTCCGCATGCCGAGCCAGGTCCGGCGCCAGACGGTCAAGGACACCGTTGCTGGCATCCTCGATGCGCGCCAGCACGAGGGCGGAGTGCCGTTGCTGTGCCGGTTCGCCGTACTCCCCGTAGATCAGATCCAGGGTTCCCGACAGTCCATAGCGCTCCGCCACCCGGCGCACCAAATGCTCGCCGAGGATATCCGGCTTCATACCGGTGAAGGCTAGGGTCGATTCCGGCACTGGGTAGAGATGCTGCAGTACGTCCGCCAGCGCGACTGCCCGACCGGACGCCATCAACCGCTCGAAACCACCGAACAACCGGCCGGCGTCAGGCCGCACCATCTCTCCCATCAGCGTGACCAGGGCACCGGGTTCCTCGAGCACCCTCATCGGCTCGCCGGCGTCGATCCCGGCGCAACGCCGCCAGTAGTCGAGTTCCCGGTTGACCACGAATGCAAGCAGGTCCGGTCCCGCGGTGATCGTGTGGCCTTCAGCCGCGGCATAGGCGGCCAGAAGCACGTACAGCACCGATCCGAACAGTTTACCTTCGAGCGGTGGCAAGGGCGCTATCGGGTAATCCGGTAGGTAGCCGGCGAACAGATCGCGTGCCGTCAGTCCCAGCCCCATCCGCGTCGCGGTGTCCTGATACAAGGGCGTGAGCTCCGTGATGCTGGCTTCGGGGACCGTGCCGCTGGGGAACAGCTTGCTCATGTCGCCAGAGCCCGCCAGCGTATCCAGCCAGTCGCCCCGGCCTCGTGCCAGCAGCACGATTCGCGCCCGCTTGCGCGGGTCCTGCGTCACCAGCTCGTTCAGGGACCGCACCGTGGCCTGCACACCGGCGGCGTAGGCCTCGGCGTAATCGACGATGACCAGGATCCGGTCGTCCTTGCGCGCGAACGCCCAAAGAGCCCGCTCGATTGTGTCGGGCGGAGTGTCGCGGCGCAGGAACCCCGCCCGCCATGGCTTGGTCCGGCAGCGCAGATCCGCGGCGACCTGCTGCAGCAGCCGGGTCTTGCCCATACCGCCGGCACCGAGCACGACGTGCAGGTCGATGCGGGGGCCGTCGTCGCACCAGCGCTGCAGCGCCTGCCGCTCTGCCCCGCGGCCGGCAAAGGGCACGATCTCGAAGTCGGCGCGCAAGAGATGGCTCGGGCCGATCTCCCGGTAGGTGCCGAGGTCGAGGCGGTTCCGATTGGTGGTCAGGATCTCGCTCTCGGCCACAGCGTCGAGCCAGCCCTCGAGCGCGACAACCCGAGCCCGAAGTTCCTGGGTGTTGCGGCCCAGCTCCGACCGGAAGCGCTGCTCGGCCGTCAGCAGCAGTCCCGACACGGCCTGCAGCCGCGACAGATACTCGCCCAAAAAGCGCTCGCACCACTGATGCTGGTTATCCGGAAGTTTCTCCAAATCCTGGTCCGCCCTCCGCAGAATGGCGGTTGCGGCCGCGACCGCGTTGTCGTCCCAGGCGGCGAGATCAAAGTGACCGAAACTGTAGCGCTGCAGCAGCGTCCGCGTGCGATCCAGCACAGCCTCGACCTGATGCTCGTCGAGCGCGGACCGCCGCACCTCCTCGTCCAGGACTTGCGCCAGTCCATCGACAAAGCGCCTGATCTGCGCTCGCTCGTCGGGCGCAAGACGGTCGACAACTAGGTCCCAGACCTGCTGGGCCGTAGTGAGCGTCAGCGCCGACCCGGTTGGATCGACGGCGGCTTGAATGCCGATCGCCCCAAGTCCTTTAACGACCCTGCTAGCATTGAATGCCATGCCGATGCGCCCCAATACACCGACCGAGAGCATCGCGGCATGATTGAAGTTAGTCCAGGTCTGTCACTGCCTGTTGGCTGTGAACGGTCACTCGAAGGAGTCTGCCAACGTCCGCTCACCACCCAAAGCAGCCGCCACCCCGACGACCGCCCGCCCCTTCGCTTACCCCCCGAACCCGGCGGTCCGCGGCAGCCAGAGCGACAGCTCGGGGAACGCCCAGATGATCGCCAGCCCGGCCAGCAGCAGCGCCACGTAGGGCGCGGCGCCGCGCATGATGTCGGTGAGCGGGGCGCCGGTGACGCCCTTGATCACGAAGAGGTTCATGCCGACCGGCGGGGTGATCAGCGCCAGCTCCAGGTTGATCATCAGCATGACGCCGTACCACACCGGGTCGATGTGCAGCGCGATCAGGACCGGCAGGATGATCGGCGTGGTGATCAGGATGATCGCGATGGTCTCCAGGAACATGCCGAGCAGGAAGATCGTCAGCATGACCGCGAAGATGAACCCGGTCTCGGACAGGCCGAGCGCGGTCACGGCCTCCATCAGCTGGGCCGGCAGCCGGATGATCGTGACCGCGTGGCCGAGCAGGGCGGCCGCCGCAATGATCATGAACAGCATCGCGCTGGTTCGCAGGGTCTGCCAGGCGCAGTCGACCAGGTCGGCGAACGACACGTTGCGGTAGGCGAGCAGCGCGACCAGCAGGGCGTAGACCGCGCCGACCGCCGCCGCCTCGCCGGCGGTGAACACCCCGAGGTAGATGCCGCCCAGCACCACCGGCGGCATCAGCACCGCCCAGATCGACTTGCGCAGCGCCCGCAGCACCTCAGCCGTGCCGGCCCAGTCCTGCCCGACGGTCTCGCCGTGGGCGTTCGCCTGGAACCAGCTGAAGCCGGCGAACATCACCGCCATCAGCAGCCCCGGCACCAGCCCGGCCAGGAACAGCGCGCCGATCGAGGCGTTGGTGACGATCGCGTACAGGATCATCGGCCCGGACGGCGGGATCAGGATGCCCAGCGTGCCGCCGGCGGCGATGATCCCGTAGGTGTCGCGCTTGCGGTACCTGAAGCGCTGCATCTGCGGGATCGCGATCGAGCCGATGGTCAGCGCGGTCGCCACCGACGAGCCCGAGATCGTCGCGAAGATCGTGCAGGACAGGATGGTCGCGAAGCCGAGCCCGCCCTTGACGTGGCCGACCAGCTTGTTGGCCATGTCGTACAGGTCGTCGACCACCTTGGCCTTGATCATGATGTGCGCCATCAGGGCGAACATCGGGATGGTCGCGAGCAGCGGGTTGTCGAGGCTGGCGAACACGGTGTCCGCCATGCTGGAGATCTTGCCCTCGTAGACCGCGAGCACGCCGAGCGAGACCAGCCCCAGGGCGGCGAAGATCGGCATGCCGGTCAGCAGCAGGGCGAGCAGGCCGCCGAGGATCAGGACGGTGGTCATGCGGCGGTTCCCCTCTCCCTGACGTCATTCCGGAGCGGGTCGCGCCAGCGGCAGGCATCCGGAACCCACCGGCGGCCGCGGCGTCGGGCGTTGCCGGTGCCCGTCGCGTCGCGGGTTCCGGCTCTCCCGCGCCGATGCGCGGGCGTCCGGAATGACGTCGGGGAGGGGGATGTCCGGCGGGACTGCATCGTGTCGGACCGCATGTTCACCGCCAGATCCGGCGGGCCAGGCCGGCGACCGCCTGCAGGCCGAGCAGCACGGCCCCGACCAGCATCGCCGACTGCGGGATCCACAGCGGCAGGGCCAGGTAGCCGTCGGAATAGGCGCCGAACGAGCGCGAGAAGCTCACCGTGTCCCAGGCGGTCTGGAACAGCAGCACCGCGAACGCCAGGACGGCGGCGTAGGCCCACAGGTCGAGGACGAGCCGCATCCGCGGCCCGACGACGTCGACCAGCAGGTCGATGCGGATGTGGTCGCCCTTGCGAAGCGCCTCGGCGGCGCCGAGCATCACGATCGCGACCACCAGGAAGCCGGTCCCCTCGTCGATGCCCAGCAGCGGCCTGGAGAGGACGTAGCGACTGAACACGCCGACCGTGGTCATGACCAGCACGACGACGATCAGCAGGGCGCCGACCGCCCCGCCGAGCATCGAGACGGCGTTGGCCACGGCCAGCGGCCAGGGAGTACGCACCGTGGGAGTACCGGCCGGGGAAGGGGCGTGCCCTCCCCCGGCCGTGTCATGCGGTTCTGCCATACGAGGCCGCTACTGGATCTTCGCGATCAAGTCGAGCAGCTTCTTGCCCTCGGCGCCGGTCTCCTTCTCGAAGCCCTCGGCATAGGCCGGCTGCATGATCGCCTTGAAGGCGGCGTTCTCGGCGTCGGTCGCGACATGGACCTTCACGCCCTTGCCGGCGAGCTGGTCCGGGGCGGCGGCGGCGGCTTCCTGCGAGGCCTCGATCGCCCAGCCGGCGGCTTCCTCGCCGGCCTGCTTGAGGGCGGCCTTCGACTTGTCGCTCAGCTTGGCGTACCAGGCCGGGTTGACGTAGCCGTGGACGTAGGCGGCCAGCACCGGCACCACGGTCATGTGGTCCTGGACCTCGTAGTACTTGCGCGACCAGGCGGCGGCGACGTCGGTGATGGCGGCGTCGATCACGCCGGCGGCCAGCGCCTGATAGACCTCGCTGCCCGGCATCGACACGGTGGCGGCCCCCATGGCGTTCAGCGCCCGGTCGAAGGACGGGCCGATGCCGCGCATCTTGATGCCCTTGAAATCCTCCGGCGTGATCAGCGCCTTGCCCTTGGAGGTGAACACGCTGGTGTTGGTGATGAACATCCAGGCGACGTTCTTCACGCCCTTCTCGGACAGCTTCTCCTCGAGGAAGGCGGCGGCCTCGGAGGTCGGCCACTTCTTCCAGGCCACGATCGACGACATGGTGTACGGGCCCAGCGTGACGTTCATCAGCGGCAGCGTCTTGCCCCACTGGAAGTTCAGCGAGAACGCGCACTCGATGTCGCCCTTGGCGGTCGACAGGATGTTGTCCTTGGCCTTCACCAGGCTGTCGGCGCCGAACACCTGGACGTCGATCTCGCCGCCCGACAGCTTCTCGACCTCGGCGGCCCAGCGGTCGATGACCTTGGCGATGTGATGCGGCGGCGGCAGCTGGTGGCTGCACCGCATGGTCTCGGCGGCCGACGCCGCCCCGGCGACGGAGGTCGACAGCGCGAGCGCCGCGACGGTGGCTGCAATCCTGTTCATGGCATTCCTCCCGTTGGGTTCTTGAACCGAATTTGTGGGACGGAGCGATACCCGCCCCGGGATAGTCAGGTGCCGCGGGCGGCGGCGATCGCGACGGCGTCCATGCCGAGCGCGCCCAGGATCGCGTCGGTATGGTCGCCGACCGCCGGCAGGTCGCCGCCGCCGGCCAGCATCACGCCGTCGACCTCGAACGGCAGCGACGGCGCCCGGAAGCTGGTGCCGTCCGGCAGCCGCGAGGTGGCGAGGCCGCCGGGCCGCATGACGTGCGGGTCCTGGTACATGTCGCAGGGCCGGGCGATCGGCGAGTAGGGGATACCGATCGCCTCGAATTCGCGTTCGAGCTCGCCGGAAGCGCGGCCGGCGATCGCCCTCGCGACGATCGGGACGGTCCAGGACCGCGCCTCGATCTGGTCCGGCCGGGTCTGCAGCCGCGGGTCGGCCTTGAGCGCGTCGAGCCCGAGCAGGTCGCAGAGCGCCGCCCACTGGCCCTCGGTGACGGCCCCGACGAACATCTGCCGGCCGTCGGCGGTGTCGAAGATGTCGTAGACCGGCCAGGAGAAGTCGCGCTCCGGCATCGGCGGCGGGTTGCGGCCCTCGAGCTCGAACTGGACCATGTGCTGGGCCACCAGCAGCAGGCAGTTCTCGAACAGCCCGATCCGCAGGTCGCGGCCGCGGCCGGTCTCCTTGCGCTCCAGCAGCGCGGCCAGCACCGAGAACGCGCCGAACAGCCCGCCCATGATGTCGTTGGCCGACGACCCGACGCGCAGCGGGCGGCCGCTCGGCCCGGTCATGTAGGCGAGGCCGGTCATCATCTGCACCACCTCGTCGAGGGCGGTGCGGTCCTGGTAGGGCCCCTGCAGGAAGCCCTTGTGCGAGGCGATGATCAGCTCGGGATAGGCGGCGCGCAAGCGCTCCAGGTCGGCGCCCATCTTCGACAGCGAGGCGTCGCGGAAGTTCTCGACGAACACGTCGGCGGTCGCCAGCAGGCGGTCGAGCGCGGCGCGTCCCGCCTCGGTCTTCAGGTCGAGCTGGACCGACTTCTTGCCGCGGTTGAACAGCGGGAACATCGGCCGGCCCATGCCGCCCAGCTTGCGGGTCTTGTCGCCCTCCGGCGGCTCGACCTTGATGATCTCGGCGCCCAGGAAGCCGAGGAACATGCCGCAGGACGGCCCCATGATCATGTGGCTCATCTCGACGACGCGGATGCCGTCCAGGGGCCTGAAGTTCGCGTCCATCCTGCCGGCAGCTCCGTCGGGCGATGTGGTTCCGCGCGGCAGGGTAGCGTTGATTGAGCTGTCGGGAAATTATAGTGATTGTAACGTTGTGTTCGAAAATCGAGAAAGCGATGGACATCCGGCAACTACGGTACTTCACCGCGATCTACGAGCACGGAACGCTGTCGAACGCCGCCCAGCACGCGCGGGTGGCGGTGTCCGCGCTGAGCCATCACCTGGCCAACCTCGAGGCCGAGCTGTCGGCCCCGCTGTTCGTGCGCAAGCCGCGCGGCCTGCAGCCGACCGCGTCCGGGGAGCGTCTGTACGTCCACGCCAAATCGATCCTGAAGGCGATTGCGGCGGCCGAGCGCGACATCCGCGAGGCCGACGGCGAGATCTCGGGCGAGGTCTCGGTCGGCTTGGCGCACTCGGTGGTCAAGGCGATCGGGGTGCCGCTGGCGCGCACCGTTCTCGCTGACTACCCGAAGCTGCGGCTGTGCCTGACCGAGGGCCTGTCCGACTCGATCGTGATGCATCTCGTGAAATCGGACGTGGACATCGCGCTGGTCTACAACCCGACTGCCGAGCCGGCGCTGAAGACCATGCCGGTGCTGAAGGAGCGCCTGGTCTGCCTGGGCAGGCGGGAGATCATCGGCGACACCGATGCGCCGATCGCCTTCGCCGAGCTGCTCGAGCTGCCGCTGCTGTCGCTTCGCCCGGGCCTGTCGACGCGCGCCATCATCGACGACCGGGCCCTGCTCAAGAAGCTCGAGAGCCGGGCGATGCTGCAGATGAACTCGCTTCAGGCGATCGGCGGCTCGCTGGTGGCCGGCCTCGGCTGCCTGGTCGGCACCACGTTGATCATGCAGGAGCACCTGCAGTCGGGCGTCCTGCATTTCCGGCCGATCGTCGAGCCGGAGATGTCGCGCACCCTGTACCTGTGCGATATGGCGGGACGCCCGGCGACCTTCGCGCTGGAGGCGGTCCGGGGCCTGATCCTGAGACTGATCGACGAAGCCGTCGGTTCCGGGGCCTGGGAGGCGCGGTCGCTGGTGACCGACGCCGCCCGGTCCTGACGTCCCTTATCCAGAGCGCCCGGCTTTCCTACAGCGCCTCGTCGCCTTCCTCGCCGGTGCGGATGCGCACCGCCCGGTCGACGTCGAGCACGAAGATCTTGCCGTCGCCGATGCGATCGGTGCGGGCCGCCGCGGCGATCGCCTCGACCGCCCGGTCGACCATCTCGTCCGGCACCACCGTCTCGAGCTGGACCTTCGGCACGAAGTACACCTGGTACTCGGCGCCCCGGTAGATCTCGGTCTGGCCCTTCTGGCGCCCGAAGCCCTTCACCTCCGACACCGTCATGCCCTGGATGCCGACCTCGCCCATAGCCTCGCGCACGGCGTCCAGCCGGTGCGGCTTGAAGATCGCCTTGATCAGTTTCACGCTCGTCTCCTCAGGTCAGCTCGTAGCCGCGCTCGCCGTGCGCGGTGATGTCCAGGCCTTCGATCTCGGTCTCCTCGCTGACGCGCAGGCCGATGGTCGCGCGCAGCACCGCCAGGATCGCCCAGCTCGCCACCGCCGACCAGACCGCGGTGACGCCGACCGCCAGCAGCTGCACGCCGAGCTGGTCGGCGATGCCGACGCCGTCGGCGAGGCCGAGCCCGCCGAGCGCCGGCGCGGCCAGCGCGCCGACCAGGATCGAGCCGAGGATGCCGCCGCCGCCGTGAACGGCGAACACGTCGAGCGAGTCGTCGACCTTCAGGCGGAACTTCATGACGCCCGACAGCCATTGGCAGAACGAGCCGGCGATCACGCCGATGATCACGGCGCCGACCGGGCCGACCGAGCCGGCCGCCGGGGTGATCGAGGCGAGGCCAGCGACCAGGCCGGTGACGATGCCGACCAGGCTGGGACGGCCGTAGCGCAGCCACTCGATGCCGGCCCACACCAGCGCCGCGGTCGCCGCCGAGATGTGGGTCACCAGCATCGCCATGCCGGCCGCTCCGTTGGCCCCCAGCGCGCTGCCGGCGTTGAAGCCGAACCAGCCGACCCACAGCATGCAGGCGCCGGTGGCGACCATGCCCGGGTTGTGCGGCGGCCGCAGCTCGGTCGGGAAGCCGCGACGCGGTCCCAGCATCAGCGCGAACACGATCGACGACACGCCCGCCGTGGTGTGCACCACGATGCCGCCGGCGAAGTCGATGGTGCCCATGCCGGCCAGCCAGCCGCCGCCCCAGATCCAGTGACAGACCGGCGCGTACACGACCGCCAGCCAGACCAGGCTGAACAGCAGCACCGCGCCGAACCGCACGCGTTCCGGATAGGCGCCGATGATCAGCGCCGGGGTGATGATCGCGAAGGTCATCTGGAACATGAAGAACACCGGCTCGGGGATCGTGCCCCAGAGCGAATCGGCCCCGACCCCGGCCAGCATCGCCTTGCCGAGCCCGCCGATCCAGGCCTGGTTCGCCCCGCCGTCGCCGAACGACAGGCTGTAGGCCCCGGCCAGCCACGCGAGCGAGACCACGCAGGCCACCGCCACGCAATGCATGATGACCGAGAGCACGTTCCGCGCCCGCACCAGGCCGGCATAGAACAACGCCAGACCCGGCAGGGTCATGAACAGCACGAGCGCCGTCGAGGTCAGGATCCAGGCCGTATCGCCGCCGCTGATCCCGTCAGCGGCTGCGGCAGGGCCCATCGCCCACCCGTAGGCGGCCACACCGGTCAGCAGAGCTCCGGTGCGCACACCAAATGTCGCCATGGTCGTCGATTTCCCCCTGTCGCCGCTGGTTCGGCTCCCCGCCCCCGGTTCGCCGTCGCCCACGCTCGCCGGGCGCGTCGTCGGCGCCGGCGGCCGGGAGGATAACCCGTGGCGGCGTCAACCTGAAGCGTCGCCGCCGCGCGTGACGACGTCCCATCGCCTCGCCTATAGTCGCGCCGGTCAACGGCTTGCGGCAGGGAGGTCGAGGTGGCGTTCGACGCCGGACGGTTCAAGGAGTTGGATGCGATGGTGCGCCGGATGGGCGCCATCGTCTCGGTGTTCGAAGTCCGCTCCAGCACGCTGGGCAACCATGCCTTCTCGGCGTTCCGGGAAGTCATGGACGTCTATATCGAGATCTGCGCGCGCGACCTGAAGCGGGGCAAGGATTTCGGCGAAGGTCCGGTCCAGCCCTCGCCCGAGGACATGGAGCGCATCACCGCCGCGATGCAGCGGATCTTCTCGGCGCCGGCGGCGCCGCCTCCGGAGAAGGGGCAGTAGCGGCAGTTCAACCGGCCGCCACGGCGATCGCGGCACCGTCGCGCACGACCTCCGACATCACCCAGTCCCTGAACGCCTTGACCTTCGGGCGGTCCTGGGTGCCGTCGGGGCACGCCAGGTAGTAGGCGGCCTGGGTCGGCAGCTCCAGGTCGAACGGCTTGACCAGCCGGCCGGCGGCCAGGTCGTCGGCGACCAGGACGCTGCGTCCCAGCGCCACGCCGAGCCCGTCGATGGCCGCCTGCAGCACCATTTCGGAGTGGTTGAACGCCAGGTCGCGCTTGGCCTTGATGGTGCCGACGCCGGCCGCCTCCAGCCAGGTGTCCCAGTCCTCCGGCAGGTCGTCGTGCAGCATGGTGTGGTGGCGCAGATCCTCGGGCCGCTTCAGGGGTGCCGGGCCGTCCAGCAGCTTCGGGCTGCACACCACGAACACCACCTCGGTCATCAGCCGCTCGGCGTGCAGACCCTTCCAGTCGCCGCGCCCGTAGCGGATCGCGACCTCGACGGCGTCCGCCGCGAAATCCACCAGCACGTCGTTGATCGCCAGCCGGACCTCGATGTCCGGGTGCGCCGAGGCGAACCGGCCGAGCCGCGGCACCAGCCACTTGGCGGCGAAGCTGGTGAAGGTGCCGACGGTCAGCGCCCCGCTCTTGTCGCGCTCGCGCAGCTTGTTGGTGGCGTCCTGGATCCGGTCGAACGCCTCCCGCAGCGGCGGCAGATAGGCCTGGCCTGCGTCGGTCAGCAGCAGCGCCCGGTTCCGGCGCCGGAACAGCGGCATGCCGAGCCACTCCTCCAGCGCCTTGATCTGGTGGCTGATCGCCGCCTGGGTGACGTGCAGCTCGCCGGCCGCCCTGGTGAAGCTCAAATGGCGGGCGGCGGCCTCGAAGGCACGCAGGGCGTTGAGCGGTGGAAGGCGCCTCAAGCACCCCTCCATCGAATTAGTAAAGCTAATGGATCATATGAGAAACTATCGTTTGTAGGCAAGTGGTGCCCGCCATAAATATCCCACCAGAAAACAGGTTACGAAGGTTATCCACCTTCGGTTCCCGGTTAGATCGTTAAGAAAATGTGAAGGAGGTTCCCATGAGCCGGTTTCTGATCGCGACCGCTCGCCCGATGTTCGGGGCCTCCGCCGTGTGCGGAGCCCAGCCCTCGATCGCCGAGCGCATTCTCGCGGCTCCGTTCACCGTCCTCGCGACCTGGGGCGAGCGCCTCAAGCAGCGCGTCGACCTCGCGGAGATGGACGACCGCATGCTGAAGGACATCGGCGTCTCGCGCGTCGACGCCCAGGTCGAGGCCGACAAGCCGTTCTGGGCGGCCTGACCGACGACGAGACGAAGGCTCCGGCCCGACCGGCCGGAACCTTCGAGCCTCCGGGCGCCGTCCGACTCCCCGGTCACCCCGCTGGCGGATCCCCCCTCCGCCGGTACCGGGACGGCGCCCGTTCCTACCCTACCCGGCGCTCGCACGCCGGGCGTTCCCCAGAGACCATTCCCTGTGGTCATCCTCGGCCGGACCTTCGGGTCCGGCCGTCTTTGTATCGGGCATTGCCGGACCTTCGGGTCCGGCCGTCTTTGTATCGGGCATTGCCGGACCTTCGGATCCGGCCGTCTTGTCTTGCGAGGCCGTCGAGGGATCACCCGGCCCGGCGGACCAGGATCCGGTTGATGCCGTTGAGCGCCGTGAACAGCTGGCGCATCTGGTCGGCGAAGCCGGCCGGATCCGGAACCTTGATGCCGGCGGCGGCGATCGATTCGCGGATCTCGGCGACCGTGCGCACCCCGTCGAGCCGCAGCACGATGGCCGTGGTCAGCGACGGCAGCGGCGCCTGGTAGCTGGCCCCGCCGATATCGGAGCGCAGCTTGCCGCCCGGCTTCAGGCCCTTGGCGACGGCGGCCGGGTCGAGGCCGCGCAGCACCAGCACGGTGCCGTCGGCCCCGGGATCGGGTGCCGGCACCGCCGGCCGGCCGGCGAACCCGGCATACAGGATGTGCTTGCCGATGGTGGTCGACAGCCGCTCGGCCAGCGCCGCGCGCTCGACCGGCGCCATCGCCGCCGCCCGCTGCCGCAGCATCGGGTCGGTCAGATAGGTCTCGGGCGCGTAGCGGGCCGGCTCGATCCAGGCCAGCGGCTCCAGCCCGGCGGTAGCCAGCAGCTCCGCCAGCTCCGGCACCCGGTAGGCGCGGTCGCGACGATGCAGCAGCAGGTCGTAGAGGTGCGCGTCCTTGCCCTTGCGGTGGTCGCTGACCAGCGGGTTGCGGTTCAGCAGGTGGCTCGCCGGCAGCCCGGCCAGCAGCCGGTGGGCGGCGGCCAGGCGTTCCTTGTCGGGCAGGTCGTCGACCAGCTGCGCCAGCGCCTCCTGGACCGGGTAGATGCCGGACCGGCCGTAGGTGGCGTACAGCATCAGGCCGAGGCCGCCGGCCGGCGCGACCTGCGAGGCCAGAGCGGCGAGGCCGGCCTCGGGGCTGGCCAGGTGGTGCAGCACGCCGCAGCAGTCGACGTAGTCGTAGGGTCCCGGCGCCAGGGTCGCGACCTCCTCGATCACGCCGGTGACGAACCGCATGTTGGTCAGGCCGCGCTCGGCCGCCCGGGCCTCGGCGATCCGTCGCGACGCGGTCGACAGGTCCAGGTAGACCACCTCGGCGTCGCGCGCCCCGGCGCTCGCCAGGTGCTGGGCCAGCATGATGGCGGCGTCGCCGGTGCCGCCGCCGGCGACCAGCGCCCGGAACGGCCGGTCGAGATCGAGGCGGCCGCCGAACACGTAGTGCCGGACCTCGTCCAGGTCGCTCGGCGAGCCCTCGATCAGGCGCGTGCGCTCGTCCTTCGGGTCGCGGTGCGGATAGGGGTAGGACTCGTACTGCTCGCGTACGCGGTCGTCGATCGATGTCATCGCGGTCGAAGGCGGTCGGTCAGAACGCGAGATCGGGCGCCGGGCGCGCGACCCCGACCAGACGGCCCGCCCAGTTCCGGATCGGCGGGGTCAGGGCGTTCGCCAACCGGCGCTGGGCGTCGGCATCGAGGACGCCGATATGGACGAGGATCGCCCCGATCGCGACCTGGGCGGCCCGGCCGGTGCCGTCGTCGACCTTCAGGCAGATGCCGAGGCCCTTGCCGGTCGCGGCGGCGGCGAACACGCCCTCGGCGCCGCTCTTCAGCAGGCAACTCGTGCCGGTCTCGGTCAGGAGCACGCTGTTGAAGCGGTCGGTGCCGGCGATCAGCAGCGGGTTCTTGGCGGCGGATGCCACGATTCGCTCGGCCGCGGCGCGGCGGCCGGCAGCCAGCTTCGACGGGTCGGCGAACTGCGCCATCGCGGTCGCCAGGCCCTTGAGCGGCACGCCGAACACCGGGATGCCGCAGCCGTCGTAGCCGGTCGGCACGTTCGACAGGTCGCAGCCGCTCATCTCCGACATCACCGCCTTGAGGCGCTTCTGCACCGGGTGGTCGTCGCCGCTGTAGCCCTTGGTCGGCTCGCCCAGGTGGCGGGCCGTGGTCAGCATGCCGCTGTGCTTGCCCGAGCAGTTGTTGTGGGCCCGGGTCGGCGCGACGCCGGCCTGGATCAGGGCGCGTGCCGCGGGCTCGTAGCTCGGCATCTGCGGCCCGCATTCCAGATCGTCGGCCGTCAGCCCCAGGCGCCCGAGCCAGGCCAGCACGCGCTCGACGTGCATCGGCTCGCCGGAATGGCTGGCGCAGCACAGGGTGACCTCGGAGTCGTCCAGGCCGTAGGCGTCGGCGGCGCCGCTCTCCAGCACCGGCAGGGCCTGGATCGGCTTGATGGCGGACCGGCCGTAGACCAGCCGGTCGGCGTCGCCCCAGGACGACACCACCTTGCCGTCGGCGTCGACCACCGCGGCGATCACCCGGTGGACGCTCTCCACCATGCCGCCGCGGGTGACCTCGACGGCGATCGGGCTGTCGGGACGGCCGGCGTGGACACGCAGGACGGAGCCGTCGGGGGCGGCGATGGGGGCGCTGTCGTTCATGACTTCGAATCTCCGGCGAATGGGCGCTCACCTTGCCTCGGGAGCCGTCGTCGGGCAAGGTCGCGCGCCATGCGTGGATACTTCGGAATCGGGGCGGAAGACATCTCGAAGGCGATGAACGTCGCCGCGCTGATGCGTACCGCCCATGCCTTCGGCGCCAGCTTCGTGTTCTCGATCGGTCGGGTGCACGCCGGCCACCAGTGGGGACGGGTCGACACCTCGGATGCGACCGGCAGCCTGCCCTACTACGAGTTCGGCGGCCCCGACGAGGTGATGCTGCCGAAAGGCTGCGAGCTGGTCGGCATCGAGATCACCGACGAGGCGATCCCGCTGCCGAGCTTCCATCACCCCCGGCGCGCGGCCTATGTGCTGGGCCGCGAGCGCGGCTCGCTGTCGCCCGAGCTGCTGGAGCGCTGCGACCACGTGGTGAAGATCCCGTCGCGGTTCTCGATCAACCTGGCGATCGCCGGCGCGATGGTGATGTACGACCGCATGATCTGCATGGGGCTGTTCGCGCCGCGGCCGCACCGGCCGGGCGGACCGGTCGAGCCGGTGCCGATGCCGCAGTTCGGGCCGCCGCTGTGGGTCAAGAAGGAGCGCAAGCGGAACGCCCGGGCCACGGCGGCGGCGCGCGCCGACCTCTAGCCGGCCGCAGGGTCGGCGCCCGCTACAGCTTGAGGAACGGGTTGAACAGTCGCCCGATCGGGCCGGTCAGCCGGAGCGGGCCGTCGATCACCGCGAAGCACAGGCACTCGGCGTCGGGCGTCGCGACCGGCTTGTGATCGTCGTCGCTGCCGGCGATCGAGACGTCGCCGCGCGCGAAGCGCATGCCCTCGTCGACGAACGCGCCGCACAGCACCAGCGTGGTTTCGGCGCCGGTATGGGTGTGCGCCGGCAGGGCGGTTCCCGGCCGAACCCTGATCAACGACGCCCGCGGGCCGCCGTCGCCGATCGGCAGGGGGAGCTCGCGGATCGACGGACCGCGCCAGCGCCAGGGCAGGGCGGACAGGTTGCCGCCGAGATAGTCGCGCAACGGCGCCGGCACCGAGACCAGGGTTTCCCGGTCGAAGTCCACCGCGGCGCCGGACGGTGTGATGGCGGGCTGCGGCGATGCTTCCGGCTCGTCGAGCCGGGCGAGGGCCGCCGCCAGCGCGTCGGGGGCGAGCGCCACCGGCTCGATCGCCTCGGTCAGCGCGCCGCCGACCGTCTCCAGCCGCCGCACTTCGGCACGGCAGTCCGGACACAGGGCCAGATGCGTCGCCACCAGGACCGAGTTGGGCTCGTCCAGGCCACCGGCGGCATAGGCCAGCAGCGCCTCCGGCTCGGGGTGGAAGGTGGGCACGGCGTCAACCAAGGTCGTCGATCCTCTCGCGCAGCCTCTGCATCGCCAGGCGGATGCGGGATTTCACCGTGCCGAGCGGCAGCCCGCTGGTCTCGGCGATCTCCCTGTGTGACTGGTCCTCGAAATACGCACGCCGGATCAAATCGGATTGCTCCGGTGGCAGAGATTCGATGGCGGCCCGCACCCGGCCCTCGACCTGTCCGGCCCACACCGTCCGATCGGCGTCGGCCGGGCCGTCGGGGATCAGGGCCGGGTCGTTCGGGTCGAATTCCGGCCGGCGCTCCCGGCGCAACCGGTCGATACGCCGATTCCGGGCGATGGTGAAGATCCAGGTTCCGGCCGAGGCCTGCCGGCGGTCGAAGCTCGAAGCCTTCCGCCAGACGGTCAGCATGACCTCCTGAACGACCTCCTCGGCGGTTGCGGCGTCGGTACCGAGCCGCATCAGGTAGGCCTTCAGCCGCGGCGCGAAATGCTCGAACAGCTCGGCGAAGGCGGCCCGGTCGCCGCTTGCCGCGATCGCCTCCACGAGGCCGTCGTGCCGGCCGCCGGTCGTGTCGGTAGTGGTCGTCGTCTCCATCCCCCCGACTTTGCGGCAGCCGCACGGGTGCCGCAACCGGGGTGCTGAAGGGCATGTCACGACCGTGCCATGATGTCGCCCGATCGCCCGCATTGAATTCCTGTGCCGGGAATGGCATGCCATTCCCGGCGGGCTACGAAGAACGGACGAGCGAGGAACCATGCGGCGAGTGCGCGCGAGGGCGATTGGCTCTCTGGTAGGGCTCGGCCTGGTGGTGATCGGTGGCGCGGCGAGCGCGCAGACCGTCATCCCGGGCGGTGAGAACGGCGAATGGAAGGCCTACACCTTCAAGAAGGGCGACGTCACGGTCTGCTACATGGCGAGTGCGCCGCAGAAGTCGGTCGGCGATTACACCAAGCGTGGCAACGCCTATGCGCTCGTCACCAATGACCCGACGACCGGCGGCCGTGGCGAGGTCAGCTTCGTCGCCGGCTATCCGTTCAAGCGGAACAGCACGGTCAGCGTCGCGATCGGCGGCAAGACCTTCGAGCTGTTCACCAAGGCCGAGGAAGCCGACAAGGCCGACAAGGCCTGGACCCAGGGTCCCGAGGACGACCGCGACATGGTCGAGGCGATGGTCACCGGCGCCGACATGATCGTGAAGGGCATGTCGGCCCGCGGCACCGAGACCATCGACACCTACTCGCTGATCGGCTTCACCGCGACCAAGAAGGTCATCGACAAGACCTGCCCGAAGTAACGGTCGCCGGTTGGCCGCCCGGATATGGCTGCTCCGAAGCAGCGGAACCCTTGCGTGGCGCGGCCGGGCGACGCATATGTTGTCGCCATGTCTTCCGTCGTCGCGAACTCCCCGTCGAGCGCTTCCGATGCGCGTGCCGAGCTGCTGGCCTTCGCGGGCCGGCCGGCCGGTGCGCCGGCCGTCGATCCGCGCCCGGACCTGATCGGCCTGGAGCGCGAGGCGCTGACCGAGGCGCTGGCCGGTATCGGCCTGCCGAAGTTCCGGACCGGCCAAGTCTGGCACTGGCTGTATCACCGCGGCGTCACCGACTTCCAGGAGATGACGACGCTGGCCAAGCCGTTGCGGGCGCAGCTCGCCGAGACCTTCCGGATCTCGCGGCCGGCGGTCGTGACGCGCCAGGACAGCGTCGACGGCACCATCAAGTGGCTGCTGCGCTTCGCCGACGGCAACGAGGCCGAGACGGTGTTCATCCCCGAGGAGGACCGCGGCACGCTGTGCGTCTCCTCGCAGGTCGGCTGTACCCTGACCTGCTCGTTCTGCCACACAGGCACCCAGCGGCTGGTCCGCAACCTGACGCCGGCCGAGATCGTCGGCCAGGTGCTGGCGGCGCTCGACCACCTCGGCGGCTACCCGACCGGCGCGCCGGACCGGCGGCTCACCAACATCGTGCTGATGGGCATGGGCGAGCCGCTGTACAACTTCGACAACGTGGCCTCGGCACTCAAGGTGATCATGGACGGCGAGGGCATCGCCCTGTCGAAGCGCCGGATCACGCTCTCGACCTCCGGGGTCGTGCCGATGATGGCGCGCTGCGGCGCCGAGCTCGGGGTCAACCTGGCGATCTCGCTGCACGCCACCACCGACCCGGTGCGCGACGAGCTGGTGCCGATCAACCGGAAGTGGCCGATCGCCGAGCTGCTCGAGGCCTGCCGGACCTATCCGGGGGTCAACAACGCGCGGCGCATCACCTTCGAGTACGTCATGCTGGCCGGCGTGAACGACGCGCCCGAGGATGCCCGCCGGCTGGTCGGGCTGATCGAGGGCATCCCGGCCAAGATCAACCTGATCCCGTTCAACCCGTGGCCGGGCTCGCGCTACGAGTGCTCGGACGACGACACCATCGAGCGGTTCGCGCAGATCGTGCTGAAGGCGGGGTATGCCTCGCCGGTCCGTACCCCGCGCGGCCGCGACATCCTGGCGGCCTGCGGCCAGCTGAAGAGCGAGAGCGCCAAGCTGACCCGGCGCGAGGCCCGCACCGCTGCGGCGGAGTAGCGCGGCGGCAGAACAGCGCGGCGACACAGTGGCGCAGCGACGGCCGGACGGCCTCAGTCGCGCTCGGCCTTTCCGACGGTCTCGATCCGATACCCGACGCCGGTCTCCGGCGGCAGCGGCGACAGCCGGCTGAGCAGGCCGTGCCGACGGGCTTCCAGCAGCAGCCGGCCGATCGGCTGGAACAGGGTCTCGCCGCCGCCGTCGGGCGGCGGCTGCAGGCGGACGCGGATGCTGCGCGGCTCGGTGAAGCGGTTGCGCTCCAGCATGCGGCGCACCGATTCCTCGGCGTGCGCCCGGTCCAGCCCCCGGAGGTCGAGTTCGTAGTCGGCGTCCGCTCCCGCCTGGGACAGGCGTTTCAGCACGCGTTCAGGATCCATTGCCGCCTCCTCCAGCCGCTTCTCAGGTAGCGCGCGGCTGCCCGCCCCACAAGCGGATCGTCGGAACGGGCGGAGAACCGGCGGCGGCAGCGACGGGCGGCGGTCGGCTGTTATTGAACCCACCCCCCGGTCACCTTATCTTTCATGGGTCTCCGACCGTGTCAGCAGAGTATGGGGTTTCAGATGGACTATGATCGCAGATACATGAGCCGGGCCGACGCCGACGTCGCGCACTACGACGTCGGGCTCCGTCAGTACATGCTCGGCGTCTACAACCGCATGACGGCCGCGCTGGTGCTGACTGGCCTGATCGCCTACGGCACCACGCTGATGGCCGTCCAGGACGGCGCGCTCACCTCCTTCGGCATGGCGATCTACGGTTCGCCGCTGAAGTGGGTGGTGATGTTCGCGCCGGTCGCGATGGTGTTCTTCCTGTCGGCGCGCATCCAGTCGATGTCGCTCGCCGGCGCCCAGATCGCGTTCTACGTCTATGCCGGCCTGATGGGCCTGTCGCTGTCGTCGATCTTCCTGGTCTTCACCGGCGAGAGCATCGCCCGGGTGTTCTTCATCGCCGCCGCGACCTTCGGCGGCACCAGCCTGTACGGCTACACGACCAAGCGCGACCTGTCCAAGTTCGGGTCGTTCCTGTTCATGGGCCTGATCGGTATCTTCATCGCGTCGATCGTGAACATCTTCATCGGCTCGACCGCGCTGCAGTTCGCGATCTCGGTGATCGGCGTGCTCGTGTTCACCGGCCTGACCGCCTACGACACCCAGGCGATCAAGGAAATGTACAACGAGCTCGACGGCTCCGACGTCGCCGGCAAGAAGGCGATCATGGGCGCCCTGCGGCTCTATCTCGACTTCATCAACCTGTTCATCATGCTGCTGCAGTTGTTCGGCAATCGCGAGTAACCGTCACTGCTGCCATATGGTCGGAGAGGCCCCGCCGGGAGACCGGCGGGGCCTTTTGCGTTTGCGGTCAGGGCATTCGTTGCCGACCCTCGGGCCGACCTTTCGGCTGACGCGCGGCGTCCGAGCCACTAGAATGCCCGCTTGCGGCGGTGGGTCGGGCGAGGGTTGGAATGGCGCAGAGTCTGTACGAAGTGCACACGCTCAAGGGCGGGCAGTGGGTCATCGACTCGACCTATCCCGACCGCGACTCCTCGATCGAGGTGGCCAAGCAGCTGTACGGCGAGAAGCGCTTCGACGGCGTCAAGGTGATCCGCGACACCTTCGACCCCAAGACCGGCGAGGGGAAGGAGATCGTGGTCTTCGACACCTCGAAGGCGCCGCGCGAGAAGTCGCCGCCGAAGCAGGCCCCCGCCGCCAAGGCGGCCGCCGAGGCGGCGGCGACCGTCTCCAAGGGCTCGGCCGAGGCGCCGCGCCCGGCCGCCAGGCCGAAGGCCGGAAACAAGGACGTCTCGGTGGCGATCAAGGCGGTGCTGTGGCTGACCGTGATCCTGGTCGGCGGGCTCGGGGTGCTGTTCCTGATCTCCAAGGCCGGCGATCTGATGGACAAGGGGTTCTGATCCTCCGCGGCTCTCGCTCCGCGAGCGCTCCTCAGGACGGGCAACCCGAGGCGTCGACCGAAAAGCTCCTCATCCTGAGGTGCCTCGCGAGGGCGGGGCCTCGAAGGATCAAGGCCAGGGCGTGTCGGACCGCTTCATGCCGGCGTTGGTGAAGTACTCGTCGTAGTCGGTCGGCGGCCCGGCGAGGTCGTGGATCAGCCGGACCAGGCTGTATTGCATTACCGGGATGGCGATCGGCGGGTTCCAGTCCCTCGGCATCGGCAGCAGGCAGCGGTGACGGTCGACGGCGACCACCGTCTCGCGATGCGCCAGGCGTCCTTCCAGAAAGACGTCGAGGTAGCGGGTCCGGGCGTTTTCCCCGGCGAACGGGTTGCTCGACGGCAATTCGTAGGCGCCCTGCTCGACCAGCCCGTAGGCCATGGTGATCGCGAGGTTCGGGCGATAGCTGAACGCCACCAGGTGCTCGTCGGACTGCAGCCGCTCCACGCTGCCGTCCGGCTTGGTGGTCGCGACGATCCGATGCCTGAAGGTCGGCCGGAACAGGATCGTCCAGTCCTCGACACTGCTGCCGGCCACCAATCCGAGCAGGTCGCCCAGGTTCATCCTAGCCGCCCGCTCTCAGGTCGATTCCAGGCGGCGGTCGTGCGGATCGCGCTTCGGCCACTCGGGCAGACGCTTGCCGGTCACCTCCTCGAGCGAGGTCCGGGCGTTCTCGATGATCATGCGGGACTTGGCGGCGATTCGCGGGCTCGATTCGATCGCCGAGACCACCTCGGGCTGCGAGATGATCAGCATGAGCTCGTCCAGGCTTTCGCACAGGTCGGCCGCGCCGGCGATGATGCGGGAGTTGCCGTCGCGCTCCTCGCTCTTGCCGGACCAGTACATGGTGCCGATCTGCTGCGGCGCACCGCCGCGGCTGTACGACCATAACTCCCCATTGGGGCGGATTTTCCAGGGGCCAGGAGTGTAGCGCGGCACCGGACTCCTCCTCTCCTCGACGGCCGATCGTACCGACCCCCTCCGACGATCTCAACAGCGACGCCGTGGGCTCCGGTCGCATGGCGTTTCGTGACGGATTCCTAAAGTGTCGCCCGATTGATACCATGTCCCGAGGCAAAGGGGCCGCGGACGGGAGGACTGGTACAGTGCGGCGACTGATCTTGGCGCTGGCGTTGGCGGCGACGACGGCCGGTTGCGGGGCCGATACGCTTCTGCAGACGCCCACCGACCGGCGAGACGAGATCGCGAAGGCGGTCGCCGAGGCGCTGGACGCCGAGAAGGGCTGGCAGACCCGCTTCATCGAGCGACGCACCGAGACGATGCTGGAGGAACAGCAGACGATGGTGGCGCGTACCAAGGAGATCGACAGCCGGACCAAGGCGCTGGAGGATCGTCTCGACGATGTCGTGCGCCGGGTGCCGTCGATCGCCGACCCGGGGTTCGGCCGTGTCCCCGGGGCGACCCCGGCTCCTGCCGCGGAGACGCCTCCGACTTCGGCCCCGACCGCGGAACTGTCGGCCGCCGACCGTGCGGAGTTCGATGGCCTGCGACGCGATCTGGATGCGATGACCGGCGCGGTCGCGCAGTTGCTGACCGACCGCGAGCGAGCCGATGCGGCGGTCCGCGCCCGGTTCGAGCGGCTCGAGTTGCGGACCAGCCGGATCGGCTGGCCCGACGAGGGCGGTGCCGACCGCGGCGTCCACCTGGCCTCCTATCGCAGCCACGACGCGGCACTGCGCGGTTGGGAGGTTCTGCAGAAGCGCTACCGCACGGCGCTCGGTACCGAGACGCCGACCTTCGTCGAGGTCAGGACGGTGGCCGGGCAGTTCGTTCGGCTGTTCGCCGGCGTCGGTCTTCCGGAGGCGTCGCTGGTCGCGATCCGCGACGCGGTCAGGGACGGTGGCGACTATGCCATGGTGATGCCGCTGCCGACCGCCGGTCCGGGTAGCTGAGCGAGGGCGCCTGCGGTCCGCCGCCGGGAGTCAGGAGCCGGCGGTGGCGCCGACCTTGATACCGGCCGCCTCCGACCCGTCGACCGGCTTCGGGAACAGGATCGTCGCGGTGGTGCCGGTGTCGACGTCGCTGTCGATGGTGACGCTTCCGCCGTGCAGTTCCATGAACCGGCGGACCAGGGGCAGCCCGAGGCCGGCGCCCTCGTACTTGCGGTCGAAACCTGCATGGAGCTGCGCGAACGGCTGGAAGGCCTCGTCGATCTGGTTGGCGGGGATGCCGATGCCGTGGTCCGTGACGCTCAGGCCATGGCGGGTCCCGGCGTCCACGTAGCGCACCTCGACCGTGTCGCCGGCCGCCGAGAACTTGATGGCGTTGCCGATCAGGTTGAGGATGATCTGGCGAAGTCGCTGCACGTCGGCATGCAGCGGCGGGGCGTCGGCCGGCACCTCGTTCTGCAGCGTGACATCGGCCTCCACCGCGCGTTGGCGCATCATGCGGAAGCAGCCGTCCACCACGCTGCCGGGGGCGACCGGCGCGATCGAGAGCTCGATCCGCCCGGCCTCGACCCGGGTGATGTCGAGGATGTCGTTGATCACCGCCAGCAGGTGCTGGCCGCTCTGACGAATGTCCCGGGCATAGGTCGCGTAGCGTTCGCCGAGCGGCCCGAACTTCTCCTCGGCCATCAGGTCGGCGAAGCCGATCACGGCGTTGAGCGGGGTGCGCAGCTCATGGCTCATGTTCGCCAGGAAAGCGCTCTTGGCGTGGTTCGCCGTTTCGGCGGCGACCTTGGCGGCCTGCAGCTCGCGGGTCGCCTGGCGCAACTGGGTGATGTCGGTGTAGGTGGTCACGAAGCCACCGCCCGGCAGCGGCTGGCCGCGAATCTCGAGCACCGTGCCGTTCGGCCGGACCCGTTCGACGACGTGCGGCTCGAACCTGCGGGCGGCGGCGACCACCCCGGCCACATAGGCTTCGACGTCGACGTCGCCGTAGTCGCCGCGCTCGGCGTTGTAGCGGATGAAGTCCTCGAACGGCGTGCCGATGCCGAACCGCTCCTTCGGGAAATCCAGCAGCTCCAGGAAGCGTTCGTTGAAGGCGACCATCTTCAGGTCGGGACCGGCGACGCTGATGCCCTGGGTCATGTTCTCGAAGACCGTCTGGAGCAGCGCGCTGTTGTCGGCGATCGCGCGGCGGGCCTCGACCTCGTCGGTGACGTCGGAGCCGGTGCCGCGATAGCCGTTGAATCGCCCCTCGGTGTCGAACACCGGCTTGCCGCTGAGCCGGAAATGGCGGCGTTCGCCGGATCGCAGACGAAGCGCGTATTCGAAGCCGCGGAACGGCCGCCGGGCCGCCAGGTCGTCGAGGTGCCGGTGCCAGGACTCGTCGGAGGCCTTCTGTACGAGATCGGCGCGGGTCTTGCCGAGCAGGCTCTCCTTCGGGACACCGACCGCGCCTTCGACCCGGTCCGACAGGTACGTGAACCGCAGGTCGGCGTCGGTCTCCCAGATCCAGTCGGCCGCCATGTCGGCGACGTCTCGGAACCGCTCCTCGCGCTCCCGGATGGTGCGCTGGGCAAAGGCGAGCCGTCGGTGGGTGCGGTAGCCGAGGGCCAGGACCAGGGCGGCCAGCAGTCCGGCGAGGCCGGCCAGTCCGACGTACAGCAGCTGGGTGATGTTCCGGGCCGCCTGACCCAGCTGCCAGGCGAAGCGGTCCTCCAGCTCGAGCAGCCGGGTATCGGTCGCGTCCAGCTCGCTCAGGATACGGGTCCGGGTGACCGAGTCGGCGGGATCGGTCGCCCAGGAGTGCTGCAGCGTGTCCGCCAGCGCATCGATATGGCGGACTTCCCGATCGGCATCGCGCCAGATGGCGATGGCGGGAGCGAACGGCGGCGTGGCGCTGAACAGCCGGAACAGCAGGGCGATCCCCGGCGCATCCGCGGGATGGTTCTTCCCGCCGACCAGGAACGGGTAGCTGTTCTCGATGGGGATGTCGGATTGTTCCAGCACCTCGCGCGCGATGCCGTCGGCATACGGCACGTAGATGCCGTCGCGATAGCGGAAGAAGTACTCCGGATCGCCGGTCGCCGCGTACCGTCGCAACGCCGCGACCGCGCTCAGATGTCCCTTGGCGTAATGGGTTCCGCCGCTGGCGTAGCCGCGGATGACGTTGACCGTGGCGATGCCGCCGAGACTCGCCGCGATCAGGATGGCGAGGATCCCGAGCATCGCACCGATGAACGTCGCAAGGGTGCGGGAGGTCGAGTTCGGCATGTCGCGACATGGTTACCGGAGCGTTCACGGTAAGCATGGGGGCAACCGGTTGTCGAACAGTTAACGAGCCCGGGACAGGGGCGCGCCCGGGGCGCAGCAGGCCGATCGAGGGTTGAACCGCGGTGCGGGCGGGTCACAATGGGCCATGCAGCCGGCTTCGCCAGTCATCACCGCGTCCGAGTATCGCGCCGACCGGGTCGTGCACGCGGTCGGCCTGCTGGTCGCCCCGGTCGCGGTCGCGGCCCTGGTCGTCGGGGTCGTGCTGGCGCGGCGCGGCCCGCTCGTCGAGTTCGGCGTGGCGATCTACGGCGCGGCCCTCCTGACCATGCTCACCTGCTCGGCGCTGTACAACCTGTTGAGGTCCTCGCCGTGGCGCGACTGGCTGCGACGCTGCGACCATGCGGCCATCTTCGCGATGATTGCCGGTACCTATACCCCGTTCACCCTGTTGTGGCTGCCGCGTGACTGGGGATGGGCGTTCTGTCTCGCTGTCTGGGCGGTCGCGGGGATCGGCATCGCGATCAAGTTCGCCTGGCCGCGACGGCTGGAGCGGCTGTCGATCGCGCTCTACCTGGCGCTCGGCTGGTCGATCCTGCCGGCGATCGGGCCGATGACGGCAACCATGGCGCCGGCAGGATTGCTGCTCCTGCTGGCCGGCGGCGGCCTGTACAGCCTGGGCGTGGTGTTCCACCTCTGGAGCCGGCTGCCGTACCAGAACGCGATCTGGCACGGCTTCGTCCTGGCCGCGGCGGCCTGCCACTTCGCGGCGATCGCGCTGGGGGTCGCCGGCCCGATCGCCGTGCCGTTCGGCTGACCGCGCACAGGTTTGATCCATCGCAAGGACGGGCCACCGCGGTCGGCGCCAGACTTTGCCGGACAGTCCCATTCCCGGTGCGGGACCCGGGGAACGGCAAGCGGAGAACGGTGATGCTGGGAACGCGATGGGTCGAGGAACACTCGGCGCTGTTCGGCCGGATGGCGGAGCACAAGGGCGTCGACTGGAGCAAGGTCACCGGGCCGGCGGACGCGATCGCCGTGCGGCACGCCGTGCATGCGTGCCTGTCGTGCCGCGACGTGGCGGCTTGCCGGGCAGCCCTCGATGCGCCGGCCGACACGCCGCAGGACATGGATTTCTGCCCGAACCGGGAGCTGTTCGAGCGCTTCACCCAGGCCGATTGACCGCCGGCGTCGGGCTTGGCCGGCCGGGGCCGGCAAGGTGCCAGGGCCTTAACCGCGAGGTGCGGCCGATTCCGGGAGCGGCGGTTTCTGCCACTCCATCACCACGAAGAACGGGATTCGCCGATTGCGGTCTGCCTGTTCCGGCTCGCCGCCGGTCGGAGCGGGTTCGTCGAAGTGCCGCAGCAACAGGTCCTGGCCGAGCAGCAGGTGCATGTAGCGGCTGAGCGGCCGGTGCCAGTTGCGGATGCGGATACCGCGCCATTCCGCCCAGTCCGCGCGCTCGTCGAGATAGTGGTCGATGGCGAAGCGCGGCACGCCGTCGGCGTCCGGCAGCCAGCGTCCCCCCACCTGGGCGGTGGCGAAACCGTTCAGGTTGGCGATCAGCAACGTGCCGCCGGGCCGCAGCACCCGTACCATCTCGGGAATGGCGCGGTCGATGTCGGGGATATCGATGAGTGTCAGGTAGCTGACCACCAGATCAAACCGGGAGTCCGGCAGGTCCAGGGCTTCGGCCCGGCCCGGCCGGTAGTCGCCGCCGGGATCCAACTCCCGCGCCCGCGTCAGCAGGGCCGGGGTCGGGTCGATGCCGGTGGTTCGGATGCCTTGGTCCCGCAGCTTCCGGCAGAACCGTCCCTCGCCGCAGCCGACGTCGAGGGCGGTGGCGAAGCCGCGTCCGCGGACCCGGTCAAGCATCGGCCCATCGAGCACGAACGCCCGGGCGAAGTCTCCCCGGTCGCCCTGATCGTCGATCCAGGCCTGGGCCGACTCCTGCCATCCGTCCGACATCTGCCGCCTCCCGTGCCGGCCGCATGGATGGCACGGCCGCCACGGGAGATCAATTATGCGGCGGTCGGCTTCGGGATCATCCGAACAGGCTGGCCGAGTACTGCCAGCTGGCGTCGACGTGGGCACCCAGGATGTCGTGGGTGAGGCCCACCGGGGCGGCGCCGCCGGCCGCGTAGTCGATGTCCTCGTCGCCGTCCATCAGGAACAGCTGACCCTCGCCCGGGCCGAGGTCGACGTTGTGGTTGTTGCCGGCCTTGATCGAGACCGCCAGCAGCTCGTAGCCCTCGTAGTGCGAGTCGATGAAGCCGCCGATGTCGACCTTGTCCAGGTCGGTGGTGCCGTCGTTCCAGCCGTCGACCTTGACCTTCATGACCTCGCCGTCGTCGTCCTTCAGGTAGAACACGACGTTGGAGATCGCCTGGGCCTGGCCCTTCTTGTTCAGGAACTCGCCGAACTGCTCGACCGGCTCCTCGGTCTGGTTGGCGATGCCGGTGATCGTCAGGTCGACGGTCGCGGTGGCATAGCCGCCATTGCCGTCGGCGACCTGGTAGACGAACGCGTCCTGCGCGGTCTCGCCCTCGTCGAGCCAGTTGAACGCCCCGTTCGGGTCGTAGCTGTAGCTGCCGTCGGCGCCGACCGTCACCTGCGCGCCGGACGCCAGGGTCACCGTCGCGCCGACGCCGGCCGCGTCGCCGTCGACCGCGGAGACGTGGATGCTGTCGAGGCGGTCGACGTCGCCATCGTTGCCGAGCAGGTTGCCGGTGATCGCGGTCGCCTCGTCGGTGGTCGCGGCGTCGTCGCCGGCGGTCGGGTCGTCGTTGGCGCCGGTGACCTCGACGGTGAACGTGGCGTCGTCCGAGCCGCCGTTGCCGTCGTTCACCGACACGGTGAAGCTCTGCCAGACGGTCTCGCCGGCCGACAGGGCGTCGGCGTCGGTGGCGTCGACCGCGTAGCTGCCGTCGGCGTTGACGACCACGGTGGTGCCGCCGTCGAGGTGAATGGACTGGCCGACCAGCCCGGAGTCGCCGTCGACGGCGGTGACGGTCAGCCCGTCGGCGATGCCGTTGCCGTCGGCGTCGCCGGCGTCCTTGTCGATGTCGTTGGCGAACAGGTTGCCGGAACCGGCGTTGTCCTCGCCGACCGCGGTTGCGTCGTCGATGGCGTCGACCGGGTACGGGCTGAAGCCGTACAGCTTGTCCGACGAGCTGCGGTCGCCGCCTTCCTCGCCGACCGAGGTCTGGCGCACCGCGACGCCGCCGAGCGCGATGTCGTCCAGGGTCAGGTCGCGCAGGCTCGACGACAGGGTGAAGCTGGTGGTCTGGATGTCGTCGGCGGCGGCACCGGCGGTACCGAACTCGATGCCGACCTCGTAGGGGGCGTCCGGCACGCCGGAGACGGTAGCGCCGTTGCCGAGGTTGGTGATGCTGCCCGACTGGTCGAACTCGGTGACGTCGCTGCCGGCGACCGCCAGCGAGCCGAGCAGGCTGTCGTCGGCGATATCCAGGAACAGCGCCCGCAGGTCGCCGATCATGTTGTCGCCGTCGCCGACGTTGCTGATCGTGAACGAGAGCGTGCCGTCGGCCTGCTCGGTGATGGCGACTGTGGCCGGCGCCATCTCGTCGGAGCCGGTCTGGGTGTCGAGAGTGAAGGTCAGCGATCGCATGGCACGTCCCCGTCTTGCGTCGAGGACCGGGCCGGCGTTCTGGCCGGATGGATACGGCAGCGATCCCCACGATCGCGTCCGCCGCTCTCCCCCAATCCCCGGGACGGAATGTGCGCGCATTTAGTTGGGATTTTATGTATAGATTGTTTGGGAATTGTGTGGAGGGGTCGATGCCGACGGGGCCGAAGGCGCACGTGCTCGTCGTCGAGGACGACGAGCCGAGCCGTGCCATCCTCGCCTATCTGGCCGAGGACCAGGGACGGGCCCGGGTGTCCCAGGCGGGCTCGGCCCGGGAGATGCACGCGATCCTGTCGCGCGACGCGGTCAACCTGATCATCCTCGACCTGAACCTGCCGGACGAGAACGGCCTGTCGCTGGCCCGTCAGCTGCGGACCCGCTCGGAGGTACCGATCATCGTCATCACCGGCGACGATTCCCGGGAGACCCGGCTGGCGGCATTGGAGGTCGGGGTCGACGACTTCCAGACCAAGCCGTACGACCTCAAGGAGATCAGCCTGCGGATCCGCAACCTGCTCCGGCGGTCGATGGCGGTGCGGAAGCCGGGGCAACAGGAAAGCTCGGCCCGGGTCGCCTTCGACCGCTACGTCCTCGATCACAGCGAGCGGCTGCTCGAGCGCGACGACGGCACCGGCATCCACCTGACGCCGAACGAGTTCATGATGCTGGCGGCGCTGCTGCGGCGGCGGAACTCCTCGGTCTCCCGCGCCACCCTGCTGGACGCGATCGGCGATGCCGACGACGGCCCGTCGGACCGGGCCGTCGACATCTACATCAAGAACCTGCGGGCCAAGATCGAGGCCGACCCGCGGAACCCGCAGATCATCACCACGGTCCGCGGCTTCGGTTACCGGCTGGCCGGCTAGGAGCCCGTCCGCTCCCACCGGTAGCGCACGTCGGGCGTCCGCTCCTCGTTGTCGGCCCCGTCGGTGAAGCGGATCGCCCGGAAGCCGCGGGCCTCGTAGAACCGCCGGGCCCGAGTGTTGGCCTGGAAGCACCAGAGCTCGATCGCCGGCGGGCCCGAGGCCTTGGCATGCTCGATCAGCCGGCTGCCGACGCCGCGCCCCAGAAAGTCCGGGTGGGTATACAGCATCCGGATCTCTTCCCGCTCCAGTGCCAGGAAGCCGACCATGCGCCCGGCGATCTCGGCGACCGTGACCCGGCACTCCTTCAGGATCACGTGCTCGATGAACCAGCGATCCTCGTCGACCGTGTGCAGCGCCGGCAGGAAGTCGAGCAGCCGGAACGACGGCGAGAACACCGCCGCGATCGCGTCGGCGTCGGCCGCGGTCGCCGGCCGGAGCGTCGCTGCCACCGCTACCCCGCCAGCGCCTCGGCAGCCGCGGCCAGCGCGCCCGCCTCGTCCGGCTTGCCGCCCAGGTCGCGGATCGCGGCGGCCAGCAGGTGCAGGTCGGCCAGGATGTCGCCGTCGCCGACCGCGCCCATGGTGCCGATCCGAACCATGCGGTTCTTCACGTGCTCGAAGTGGGTGCCGGCAACCACCATGTTGTAGCCGGTCGCCAGCCGGTCGATCAGCGCCGGGGCGTCGATGCCCTCGGGCGTCAGCATCACCACCAGGGTCGGGCTCGGCGTGCCCTGCGAGAACGCACTGAAGCCGAGCGCCTTCATCCCGGCGGCGAGCGCGGCCGACAGCCGCTTGTGCCGGGCCAGGGTGACCTCCAGCCCTTCCTCGCCGATCATGGTCAGCGCCTCGTGCAGCGCAGTGAGCATGGCGACCGGGGCGGTGTAGGTCGGCTCGCCCTTCTCCGCCATCGGCCGGAACCGGCGGTAGTCGAAATAGCTGCGCGGGCCGAGGTCGTCGCCCTGGATGGCGTTCCAGGCCTTGTCGCTGATCGAGGCGAGGCCGAGGCCGGGCGGGCACATCAGGGCCTTCTGCGAGGCCGAGACCACGACGTCGACGCCCCACTCGTCCTGGCGCATCTCGGCGCCGCCGAGGCCGCTGACCGAGTCGACGGCCAGCAGCGCCGGGGTCTGCGCGACGATGCCGCCGAGCGCCTTCAGGTCGGTCAGGCAGCCGGTCGAGCTCTCGCTGTGCACCGCCAGCACGGCTGCGTACTCCTTGGCCTTCAGGGCCCGCTCGACGCCCTCCAGGTCGACCGGCGAGCCCGGCGGGGTGACGACCTCGTCGACCTCGGCGCCGATCGCCGTCGCCAGGCGCCTGAACACCGGTCCCCACTGGCCGTTGTTGGCGATCAGCACCCGCTTGCCCGGCCCGGCCACGTTGACGACCGCCGACTCCATGGCGCCGATTCCGGTGGAGGCGAACATGAACGGCACCGCGCCGGCTCGCCCGAAGATCGGCTTCAGGCGCGACTGGATGTCCCGGAACTTCGCCAGGAACTCAGCGCCGCGGTGGGCGATGATCGGCTGGGCCATGGCGCGCAGCACGCGGTCGGGAATGGCGGTCGGCCCGGGCAGGCGCAGGCGGTAGGGCACGGCATCGCCGGAGATCGGGAAACGGGCGTTCATGTCGGTGGGACCTTCGAGTTGGCAGCGCGCCATCGAAGCAGGACGTCGGGTCGTGCGCAATCCGATGTTTGCGCAGGGCCGCCTGTTCCTGGGCTGCCTGTTCCTGGGCTGTCAGTCCCTGGGCCGTCAGTCCCTGATCAGGGCATTCTCCGCGCGGGCTCGGACCGTGCGGAAGTCGATGCCGAGCGACTGCCGGTAAAGCCGGTCGACGGTGCCGTCGTCGATCAGTCCCTGCAGCGCGGCGTCGAGCCCGGGGACGAGTCCCGCTTTCGCAGGGTTGAGGAACATGTACTGCGGCGTGGCGAACAGGGTCGGCGTCAGGATCTTGAGGCTCAGGCCTTCCCGTGCGGCGGTGATCCGTGTCCACGGGACATCGACGACGGTGGCGTCGATCCGCCCGCTGGCCGCCTTTCGCAGGTTGAACAGCGCCTCGGTGGCGAACTCGACGCGCCAGTCGGCCAGCGCGCGCTGCACCGCCGGGTGGTAGCCGTAGCTGCCGACCAGCCCGATCGCCGCTCCGTTGAAGTCGCTCAGCGACGCGAAGCTGTCGCGCGGCCAGTCCGGCCGGGCCACGATCCCGACCTCCCAGAACGCGACCGAGACCCGCATCGGGACGAGGCCGGGCTCGTCCGAGGTCAGCAGCATGGCGTCATAGGAGCCGGTGCGGACGCCATTGATACACCGCTGATAGGGCAGCGCGCTGTAGGTCGCGGTGTGCCCGGCCGCGCGCAGGGCGCGACCCATGGCGGCCACGACGATGCCGTCGGCCGTGCCGTTCGCCATCGACGAGAACGGCGCCCATTCCTCGAAGCAGATGCGCAGCCGATCGGCGCGTGCCGGCAGGGCGATCGCCAGCGCGAGGACCGCGGCTGCCGCAGCGATCCGGATCTCTCTCATGTCCAAGGATCTCCCCACTTCCGGGCGGATGATATCCGAGGTCACAGCCGCTGTCGCGTCGGCGGTGGCGGCGGATACGGCGGCCGCGCTACAGTCCGCCGGCCAACGAAACGAAAGGGCCGGCTGTCATGGATCTGGGACTGAAGGGCAAGCGAGTGGTGGTGACCGGCGGGTCGCGCGGGATCGGCTTCGCGATCGCCGAGGCATGCGCCGCCGAGGGCGCGGCGGTCTCGATCTGCGCGCGCAGCGCCGGCGGGATCGAGACCGCGGTCGACCGGCTGCGGGCCCATGGCGGCACGATCCACGGCCAGAGCTGCGACGTCGGCGATCCGGCGGCGCTGGCCGGCTACATCGATGCGGCGGCGGCCACGCTCGGCGGCATCGACGCGCTGGTCAACAACCCGTCGGGGTTCGGCTCGACCGACGACGAGGAGGGCTGGAAGAAGGGCATCGACATCGACCTGATGGGCGTCGTCCGGGGCACTTGGGCGGCGCGGCCGCACCTCGAGAAGGCCGGCGGCGGCGCGGTGCTGAACATCTCGTCGATCTCCGGGGTCGGGGCGTCGACCAACATCGCGTACGGCGCGGTCAAGGCGGCGGTGATCCAGCTGACCCAGAGCCACGCGCTGACCCTGGCACCGAAGCGCATCCGGGTGAACTGCATCGCGCCCGGCTCGATCGAGTTTCCCGGCGGGGTGTGGGCACGCCGCAAGGAAGAGGCCCGCGAGGTCTACGACCGCACCCTGGCCAGCATCCCGTTCGGCCGCATGGGGCTGCCGGAGGAGATCGGACGGGTCGCGGCGTTCCTGGTGTCCGACGCCGCGTCCTGGGTGACCGGCCAGACCGTCGGCGTCGACGGCGGCCAGAACCTCTGAGCAGGTCCGTCAGGGAGCCGGCGCGCAGTCGAGCAACGGGCCGAGCTGGCCGACCCGGCGGTTGATGACCGCGGCCCGGCGCCGCACGTAGTCGCCGGGCCGGCCGGCCGACCAGCGCAGCGGGTTCGGCAGCACCGCCGCCAGCCGGGCCGCCTCGGCCCTGCTCAGGTCGCGGGCGGCCTTGCCGAAATGCCGGCGGGCGGCGGCCTCGGCGCCGTAGATCCCGGGGCCCCACTCGACCACGTTCAGGTAGACCTCGAGGATCCGTCGCTTCGGCCACAGCACCTCGATCAGCAGGGTCAGCGGGAACTCGATGGCCTTGCGCAGCGGGCTGCGGCCCGGCCACAGGAACAGGTTCTTGGCGGTCTGCATGGTGATGGTCGACCCGCCGCCGGCCCGCTCGCCCTCGGCATAGGCCTCGACCGCCGCCGACAGCGACTGCCAGTCGACGCCCCAGTGCCGGCAGAACAGGTTGTCCTCGGCGGCGATCACGGCGCGCGGCAGCGCCGGGGCGATCCGCTCCAGCGGCACCCAGCGCCGGTCGATCGGCGCGTCCCGGATCAGCATCAGCGGGGTGACCGGCGGCGGCACCACCCGGTAGGCCACGACCAGCAGGACGGGCAGCCCGAGCGCGATCGCCGGAACGGCGAGTAGCCAGCGTCTGATGAGTCGGCGCATCGTTGGGTGCGGCTTCCCCGGGCTTGGTTTCCCCTGACTGGGCGCGGCGCCGGCCGGAAGACGTTCCCGTCGTCACGCCGCGCGCGATCCCATATAAAGGTTGCGACGACGGCGATCCATGCCCCGGTCACGGGCACCGGTCGAGAGCCCCCGGTCGGGAGCGATTGGGGAGCCGGCGTCCGCAGCACAACGCGAAACGCCGGAGCGGTCCATGCCGATCGACGCCTACCTCAACGGGACCAACATCGCGCTGGTGATCCTCGCCGTGGTGATCGGCGTGCTGGTGGTCAAGGGCATCAAGATCGTGCCCCAGGGAGAGGAGTGGACGGTCGAGCGGTTCGGGCGCTACGTCCGCACCCTGCCGCCGGGCCTCGGCCTGATCAACCCGCTGTTCAGCCGGGTCGGTCGCAGGATCAACATGATGGAGACCGTGCTCGACATCCCCGAGCAGGACGTCATCACCCGCGACAACGCGTCGGTGAAGGTCGACGCCATCGTATTCTACCAGGTCGTCGACGCCCGGCGTGCCGCCTACGAGGTCCGCGACCTGGACCGGGCGCTGGTCAACCTGGCGCTGACCAACATCCGGTCGGTGCTCGGCAGCACCGACCTGGACGAGGCGCTGTCGTCGCGCGACGAGATGAACCGCAAGATCCTGCATACCATGGACGAGGCGACGGATCCGTGGGGCACCAAGATCACCCGCGTCGAGATCCGGGACATCTCGCCGCCGCAGGACCTGATCGACGCCATGGGCGCGCAGATGAAGGCCGAGCGAGAGAAGCGCGCCATCATCCTGGAGGCCCAGGGCTATCGGCAGTCGCAGATCGAGCGCGCCGAAGGCGACAAGCAGTCGCAGATCCTGCGGGCCGAGGCCGACCTGGAGGCGGCCCGCCGCGAGGCCGAGGCCCGCGAGCGCATGGCCCTGGCCGAGGCCAACGCCACCGACTCGGTGGCCAAGGCGATCAACCGCGGCGGCCACGCCGCGGTGAACTACTTCGTCGCCGTGAAATACACCGAGGCACTGTCCGACTTCGCGAAGTCGCCGAACCAGAAGACCGTGTTCCTGCCGCTGGAGGCGACCAGCCTGCTCGGCTCGATCGGCGGCATCCGAGAGCTGCTGAAGGAGCTCGGTCCAACGCCGGGCGGGGATGGCGGCAACGGTGGGTCCGCCGACGGCCAGCCGACCGGCACCGGCGGCGGGCGACCGGCGTCGCGCCGATCGGTCCCGTCGGCCGGCACGACCGCTGCGGCACCCGTGAGTCCGCCGGCGCCGCGCCGGCAGCCGCCGCGTACCGATGAGGAAGGCCGTCGGTGAGCGGCTTCCATCCCGAGGCATGGCACTGGATCGCCATCGGCCTGGCCCTGGCGGCCGCCGAGATGGTGCTGCCGACCAATGTGCTGCTGTGGTTCGGGATCGCCGGCGTGGTCACCGGCCTGGTGGTCGCGGTCGCCGAGATCGGCGCGGCCTGGCAGCTGGTGGTGTTCGCCACGCTGGCCTTCGTCTCCTACTTCCCGGTGCGCTGGGCGGCGGCCCGGCGGGTCCGGACCGGCGACGAGGGCGGCGGCGGCGACACCCTGAACCGGCGCGGCCGTTCGGCCATCGGCCACCGCGTCACGGTGATCGAGGCGATCCAGAACGGCTACGGCGCGGTCCGGTTCGGCGACGGCCGCTGGCGGGCGACCTGCAGGCAGGACGTGCCCGAGGGCGCCAAGGTCGAGGTCACCGGCGTCGACGGCACGACCCTGACGGTCAAGCCGCTGCCGGGGGCGGACGGCGACGCGGACTCCTAGGGCCGGGCGTCCAGGACCTCCAGCACCTCAGGCAGCGTCTCGATCGCGACACCCGGCATCGGGGCGAGGCTTTCGGGCCAGCGGGCGCCGCGGCACAGCCAGGCGGTGCGCATGCCGGCGCGGTCGGCGCCGAGAATGTCGGCCGCCGGATCGTCGCCGACGAACAGGCAGTTGCCCGGCGCGGTCGCGAGCCGGTCGGCGGCGCGATGGAACAGGGCCGGGTCCGGCTTGCGCAGGCCTTCCCGCTCGGAGATCAGCACGGCATCGACGAGCCCGCCGACGCCGAGGGCGTCGACGTGTTTCTGCTGGAACGCCGTCTCGCCGTTGCTGACGATCGCCAGCGCCCTGCCGGCGTCGCGCAGGGCGCGCAGCACCTCGGTCGCGCCGGGCACCGGGCGCGCGAACCGGCAGCAGCGCTCGCGGTAGTCCGCCAGCAGCGCGTCGGCAAGGTCGGGGTCGCCGCCGAACTCGGCGAGCAGGGCCGGGTAGACGACGGATTTGGGGACCCGGCCGCGGCCGTCGAGCGCCAGGAACCGGGCCCGCCAGGCCTCCGGCGATCCCCCGCCGAGCCCGCCGGCGAAGCGCTTGTGCTGGTCGGCGAGGAAGCCTGCCAGCGACACCCGCCGGTCGAGCAGGGTCTCGTCGAGGTCGAACAGCACCGCGGAGATCATGACCGGAGCATAGGATGCCGAGCGGACTCCCGTCGCGCTTTCGCCGCAGTCGCGGCATAAAGGACGGGCCGCATTCGACCGTCGCCGTTTCAACCGTCGCCGTTTCAATTTTCGCTGGGGCAGGCCGTGACCCGACCGATCCTGATCCCGCTCTGGGCGCTGTTCCTGATGGTCGCCGTGCTGGCGGTCCATCGCGGCGTCTCGCACCTGGTGTACGGCGACCTGGCGGCCCAGAGCAGGGCGACGCTCGACCTGTACACCGCCAGCCTGCGCGGCCGGCTCGACAAGTTCCGCTCGCAGCCGATCCTGATGGCCGAGCATCCGGTGACCCGGGCGCTGTTCGACACGCCGGTGCCGGAGCCGGACGCGATCGCCGCCGCCAACCGGCTGTACGTGCGGACCGCCAAGGTGATCGGCGCCTCCGACGTCTACGTGATGGATGCCGGCGGCACTACCATCGCGTCGAGCAACTGGGACGACCGGCCGACCTTCATCGGCCAGAACTTCGCCTATCGGCCGTATTTCCGCGAGGCCATGCAGGGTCGGCTCGGCCGGTTCTTCGCGCTCGGCACCACGTCGAACCGGCGCGGCTACTACTTCGCCTACCCGGTGCGGCGCGACGGCGAGGCGGTCGGCGTGCTGGCGGTCAAGGTCGACGTCGAGGAGATGGAGCGGGTCTGGCACGGCCCTACCGACCACGTGCTGGTGCTGGACGACACCAGGACGGTGTTCATGTCGGACCGGCCGGACTGGCTGTACCGGCCGCTCGGCCGGCTGTCCGAGGTCGACCGGGCGCGGCTGTCCGACACCCGCCGCTACGACCGGGTCGACCGGCCGGCACTGCCGGTCCGGGCGGTCGATACCGCGGCGGCGCCGGCCCCGACCGTCACGCTCGGCCGCGAGGCGCCGGAGCGGTTCATGCGGCTGGAGCAGGACATGCCCGACGCCGGCTGGACCGTGGTGATGCTGGCCAGCACGGCCGCGGCCGAGACCCGGATCACGGCGGTCACCCTGATCGCCGGCGTGGCGTTGCTGGCGCTGACCGGGGCGCTGTGGGCCGCGGTCCAGCGCCGGCGGGCGATGCGCGAGAAGCTGGAGACCGAGGAGCGCACGCGGGCCACCCTGCAGCGCGCCGCCGCCGATCTGGAGCGCCGGGTCGAGGAGCGCACCGCCGACCTCGCCGCCGCCCGCGACGAGCTGGTGCAGGCCGAGAAGATGGCCGCCCTCGGCCAGATGCTGACCGGCCTGGGGCACGAGCTGAACCAGCCGATCACCGCGATCCGGTCGTACGCCGACAACACGCTGAAGCTGCTGGCCGCCGGCCGCATGCAGGCGGTGCAGGACAACCTGCGGACCATCGCCGACGTCACCGAGCGGGCCAACCGGCTGATCCGGCATCTGAAGTCGTTCGCCCGCAAGGGACGGCTGACCCTCGGGCCGACCCCGCTGGTCGCGGTCGTGCAGTCGGCGCTGCAGCTGGTCGCCCACCAGGCGCGCGACGCCCAGGTGACGATCCGCATCGGCTCCGGGGTGTCGGGGACGTCGGTGAACGCCGACCCGGTCCGGCTCGAGCAGGTGTTCGTCAACCTGTTGACCAACGCGCTCGACGCGGTGTCCGGCCGGCCGGAGCGCTGGATCGTGGTCGATGCGGTCGAGACCGGCGGCACCGTCGAGATCACCGTCGTCGACAGCGGTCCCGGCATTCCGCCCGACCGCCGAGACCGAATCTTCGAGCCGATGTTCACCACCAAGGAGCCCGGCGCCGGCCTGGGCCTCGGCCTGTCGATCGCGTATTCGATCATGCACGACATGGGCGGCTCGCTGGCGGCGGTCGACGCGCCGGCCGGGTCCGGCGCGGTGTTCCGCCTGACCCTGCAGGCCAGCCCGCTGGAGGTGGCGGCGTGACCGAGACGAGCTCGACCGAGTCCGGGACCGTGTTCCTGATCGACGACGATCCGGACGTGCTGCGGTCGTGCGCGCAGTCGCTGGAGCTCGCCGGCCTGGCGGTCGAGAGCTTCGGGCGCGCCGAGCCGGTGCTGGATCGCCTGGGCCCCGACACCGACGGCGTGGTGGTCAGCGACATCCGGATGCCGGGCACCGACGGCGTCGAGCTGCTGCGCCGGGCGGTCGCGGTCGACCGGGACCTGCCGGTGGTGCTGATCACCGGGCACGGCGACGTGCCGCTGGCGGTCGAGGCGATGCGGGTCGGGGCCTACGACTTCCTGGAGAAGCCGTTCGATCCGGAGCGGCTGGTCGGCACCGTGGTCCGGGCGCTGGAGAAGCGCCGGCTGGTGTTGGAGCTGCGCGGCCTGCAGCGCGGCGGTGCCGCGGCCGACCCGGCGGCGGCGATCATCGGCGCGTCGGGCCGGATCGAGGCGTTGCGCCGGCTGATCCGCTCGATCGGGCCGCGCCGGGTCGACGTGCTGATCACCGGCGAGACCGGGGCCGGCAAGGAGCTGGTGGCGCGTACCCTGCACCAGTGCAGCGACCGGGCCGCCGGCCCGTTCGTCGCCATCAACTGCGGCGCCCTGCCGGAGACCCTGATCGAGAGCGAGCTGTTCGGCCACGAGGCCGGCGCCTTCACCGGGGCCCAGCGCCGGCGCATCGGCCGGTTCGAGTTCGCGCACGGCGGCACCGTGTTCCTCGACGAGATCGAGTCGATGCCGCTGGAGCTGCAGGTCCGGCTGCTGCGGGTCCTGCAGGAGCGCACCATCGAACGGGTCGGCTCCAACGTGCCGGTTCCGGTCGACGTGCGCGTGGTGGCGGCGACCAAGGACGATCTGCGCGACAAGGCCGAGCGCGGCGAGTTCCGCGAGGACCTGTACTACCGGCTGGCGGTGGCGCCGGTCGCGATCCCGGCGCTGCGCGAGCGGGCCGACGACATCCCGGTGCTGTTCGAGCACTTCCGGCACCGCTATGCGACCCGGCACGCGGTCGACGTCGGGCCGCTCGACCCGGGCCTGTTGACCCGGCTGCGGGCCCACCGCTGGCCGGGCAACGTGCGCGAATTGCAGCACGCCGCCGAGCGCGCGGTCCTGGGCCTCGACCCGCTGCTGGGCGAGACGGCGGGGGCCGAGGAACCCGGCGGCCACGAGGGGCTGGCGGCCCAGGTCGACCGGTTCGAGAAGGCGGTGATCGAGGCGACCCTGTCGGAGACCGGCGGCTCGGTCACCGACGCCCACGCCCGCCTCGGTATCGGCCGCAAGACCCTGTACGAGAAGATGCAGCGCCTCGGCATCGACCCGGCGCGGTACCGCAGGCGGGAAGGTTAGGGGCGAGGGCTCGTCGCTCGATGGGTCCCGGCTCTCCGCTTCGCTCCGGCCGGGATGAGGGAGCATTGAGGCCACCTTCTTCGGCCCTCATCCCGGCCGTAGGGGCGCAGCCCCGGAGAGCCGGGACCCGTGCCGCCACCGCCTCCCTGTCGAGTCGAATGTGTGGATTTCCGCACGCCATCCGCTCTTCGGCGTGTGGCAGGTCACACAGAACGGCCTCGCGAACCACTATGCTGCATTGCCGCAATTTTATTCTGCATTGCGGGAAGTTTTTGGAACAAAGCCTCGATTTCTTCCGCCGTCGAAAACCCGCCGGTTCGGCCCGCTCTGGTACGCGGCTTGCGCAGAGCGGTGCATAGAAACGCCGGCGGACGATCGTCGGCGTCGGGATCCGACGGGAGGAATTCCATGCGCTACACCCTGACCGCCGCGGTCGCGGCGGCCGCTCTTCTGGCCGTGTCCGGCCCGGCCTTCGCGAGCTGCGAGGACGGCGAGACCGTGATCAAGTTCAGCCACGTGGTCGCCGCCAAGGGCAACCCGAAGGGCGAGGCCGCCTCGCTGTTCGCCGAGCGCGTGAACAAGGAGATGAACGGCAAGGTCTGCGTCGAGGTCTATCCGAACTCGCAGCTGTTCGACGACAACAAGGTCCTCGAGGCCATGCTGCTCGGCGACGTGCAGATGGCGGCGCCGTCGCTGTCGAAGATGGAGGACTACACCCCAAAGTTCCAGGTGTTCGACCTGCCGTTCCTGTTCGACGACATCGCCGCGGTCGACCGCTTCCAGCTGTCTGAGACCGGCCAGGGCCTGCTGCGCTCGGTCGAGGACAAGGGCCTGCTGGGCCTCGCCTACTGGCACAACGGCATGAAGCAGCTGTCGGCCAAGAAGCCGCTGGTCATGCCGGAGGACGCCAAGGGCCTGAAGTTCCGTATCCAGCCGTCCGACATCCTGCAGGCGCAGTTCGAGGCGCTCGGCTCCAGCCCGCAGAAGCTGGCCTTCAAGGAGGTGTACGGCGCCCTGCAGACCGGCGTGGTCGACGGCCAGGAGAACACCTGGTCGAACATCTACACCCAGAAGTTCTTCGAGGTGCAGGACGGCATCACCGAGACCAACCACGGCATCATCGACTACATCGTGGTGACCTCGGCCGAGTTCTGGAACGGCCTGCCGAAGGACGTGCGCACCCAGCTCGACAAGATCCTCGCCGAGGTGACCGCCGAGAAGAACGCGGCGTCGACCGAGATCAACAACGCCAACCGCCAGAAGATCATCGACGCCGGCACCGCCGTGCGGACCCTGAACGCCGAGCAGCGCGCGGCGTGGAAGGCGGCGATGAAGCCGGTCTGGGACAAGTTCGGCCCGGCCATCGGCCAGGACCTGATCGCGGCGGCGCAGTCGGCCAACGCCACCAACTGACCTGACGGCGGCGGCCCGGTCCCCGGGCCGCCGTCATCGCCGGGGCAAGGCGCGGCCCCGGACCACGGCAAGAGCCCGACAACGACAACGCGCGAGCAATGGGCGCGAGCATTGGGGGGGATACCGCATGCAGGCCGTCTCCGACTGGGTCGACCGCATCGAGCGCGCCATCCTGGCGTTCCTGCTGGCGACCATGACCATCGTCACCTTCACCCAGGTGATCGCCCGCTACGTCTTCAACTCCGGCTGGGTGGCGGCGCTCGAGCTGACCACCATCTGCTTCGCCTGGCTGGTGCTGTTCGGCTGCTCCTACGGGCTGAAGATCGGCGGCCATCTCGGGGTCGACGCGCTGATCCGGCTGTTTCCGAAGCCGGTGTTCCGGCTGTTCGTGCTGTTCGGCGTGGCGTGCTGCCTGATCTACGCCGGGATCTTCTTCTACGGCTCCTGCGGCAACCCGTTCGTCACCGGCAAGCTGTGCGGCTCGGGCTACGTCGGCAAGATGGCCAAGATCGGCCTGCGCACCGAGGACCTGCACTGGCCGCGCTGGATGGTCTACTCGATCCTGCCGATCGGCATGACCCTGTTCGCCTTCCGCGCGCTCGAAGCCGGCTGGGCGATCCTCACCGGGCACCGCGAATCCCTCGCTGCCGGCCATGAAGCCGAGGACCTCGTTCGCGAGAACGAGCGCGTCCTCCAGGACTGAGCGGGGAGACGCGCCATGGAATCCCTCATTCTGTTCGCGATGGTGCTCGGCCTGCTGTTCCTGGGCGTGCCGATCGCCATCTCGCTCGGTCTGGCCAGCCTGACCGTCATCATCTTCTTCTCGAACGACTCGCTCGCCTCGATCGCGCTGAAGTTCTTCGAGAGCGCCGAGCACTACACGCTGCTGGCGATTCCGTTCTTCATCCTGGCCTCGGCCTTCATGTCGACCGGCGGGGTGGCACGGCGGATCATCCGGTTCGCGATCGCCACCGTCGGCTCGTTCCGCGGCGGGCTGGCGATGGCCGGCGTGTTCGCCTGCATGATGTTCGCGGCACTGTCCGGCTCGTCGCCGGCCACGGTGGTGGCGATCGGCACCATCGCGATCGCCGGCATGCGCCAGGTCGGCTA